>ENA-ORXB01001300-ORXB01001300.1-sediment-metagenome-genome-assembly--contig:-NODE-1300-length-31284-cov-5.109751_pt1 | contig 31284 bp, 28 predicted proteins | sample MGYA00237863_ERZ511475 | MGnify/ENA primary metagenome ERZ511475 (study PRJEB26305, sample SAMN06343858) | sediment metagenome | isolation source: hot spring sediment | place: Canada: British Columbia... | reverse complement strand
CAGAGCTTTGCCGCCCGACGCGCAGGCGTCGGGCTGATAGAGCAAAGCCCCCTTCGGGGGCTGGGCCGAGGTGCTCGCGCAGCTGCCCGGCTCCTGCCGTGTGACAACGGGCCACGTCTCCCCGGCGTGGAGGGAGGAGCACCGGCCCGAAACCCACGGCAGGGGGCATTCGCCTGCGTAAGTCCCACAAGCTTGCCCCAAAGGCGAACTACCCCCGAACCCCCGCCCCATCTTTGCGACTGCGCCGCTCAATGGTACAATTCCTCTTAGATGGTTCGCCCCCAATCCCCAAGGAGCTCGCTATGAAGGCCGTGGTCCTCTACAGGCAGGAAGCAGGCTGCGTAGACCTCCGCGACATGCCGCGGCCGACCATCGGGCCGGATGAGGTGCTGGTCGAGGTCGAGACCTGTGGCATCTGCGGCAGCGAGATCCACATCTACCACAACGAGGTGAGCTACAGGCTCAGCCCCCCGCTCATCCTCGGCCACGAGTTCGCCGGCGTTATCGTCGAGAAGGGGCCGCAGGTGCAGGGCTTTGAGATCGGCGACCGCATCACCGCCGAGACTCACGCCCACATCTGCGGCCGCTGCCGGTTCTGCCGGGCCGGTGAGTACAACGTCTGCCCGGAGCGGCGGTCCTTCGGCTTTACGGCCAACGGCGCCTTTGCCCGCTATGTGGCCGTGCGTCAGGGCATTCTGCACCACGTCCCGGAGGGGGTCCCCCTGGCCGAGGCGGCGCTGACCGAGCCGCTCTGCGTGGCCTACAACGCCCTGGTGGAAAAGTCGCACCTCCGCCCCGGCGATCTGGTCGCGATCCTCGGCCCGGGGCCGATCGGCCTCTTCTGCGTGCAGGTCGCGCGGCTGCTTGGAGCCGGTACCATCCTGGTCAGCGGCATCGGGCGGGACCGGGAGCGCCTAGAGCTCGCGCGGCAGCTCGGCGCCGATGTGATTGTGAACGCCGAGGAGGCGGACCCGGTGCAGCGCGTGCTGGACCTGAGCGGAGGCGTTGGCGCGGACCTGGTCATCGACGCGGCAGGCCCCTCGGCCACGCTGAAGCAGAGCCTGGCCATGGTCCGGCGCAACGGGCAGGTCACCAAGATCGGCTGGGGGCCGGAGCCGGTGGGCTTTAGCCTCGACCCGATCATCGAGAAGGTGATCACCCTTCAGGGAGCGTTCAGCCACACCTGGCACACCTGGGAGCGGGTGCTCGGGCTCATGGCGCAGGGCCGCCTGCGGACGGCCCCGCTGATCAGCGCCCGGATGCCCATCTCCCGCTGGCGCGAGGGCTTCGATGCGGTCGAGAGCGGCAGGGCTGTGAAGGTCCTCCTGGATCCCGAGGACTAGCCCATGGTCACGCCTCAGGAAATCCACCGCCTGGAGCGGCTGGCCGCCGAGATGCGGCTGCAGATCGTGCGCATGATGGGGCCAGGCAAGGCGCACCACTTTGGCGGGTCGCTCTCCGCGGCCGACCTGGTCACGGCGCTCTACTTCTACAAGATGCGCTACGACCCCGCCAACCCCTCCTGGCCGGACAGAGACCGCTTCCTCATGAGCAAGGGGCACTCGGTGCCGGCACAGTACGCCGCGCTGGCGATGCTGGGGGTCCTGCCACTGGAGGAGCTCGCCACTCTGAAGCAGCTTGGCAGCCGCCTGCAGGGGCACCCTGCCATGCACTATACGCCCGGGCTCGAGGGCTGCACCGGCAGCCTCGGGCAGGGCCTCTCGTACGCCAACGGCCTGGCCCTCGCGGCGCGGCTGCAGGGGCGGGACTATCGCGTCTACTGCCTGCTTGGCGATGGCGAGCTGCATGAGGGGCAGGTCTGGGAGGCGGCGATGACGGCGCCACGGCATCGGCTGAGCAACCTGACCGCCATCGTCGACCAGAACGGCCTCAAGGCCATGGATGCGGTCGCGGCGGCCAAGGACCTCGAGCCGCTGGACGAGCGCTTTGCGGCCTTTGGCTGGGCGGTGCGGCGCATCGACGGCCACAACATGGCCGAAATCTGCGCGGCGCTGGACTGGGCGACCTCGCAGAGCGAGCGGCCGGCAGTCATGCTGGCACAGACGGTCAAGGGCAAAGGAGTGAGCTTTCTCGAGAATCAGGTGGCCTACCACAACGCCGCGCTAACCGAGGCGCAGCATGCCGCGGCCATAGCCGAGCTGACCGCCCGCCTGCAGGAGGTGACCGGATGCCGGAGCGCATAGAGACCCGCGTCGCCTACGGCGAGGCGCTGCTCGATCTGGGGCAGGCCCGGCAGGACGTGGTCGTGCTCGATGCCGACCTCTACCGCTCGACGCGCACGGTGCTCTTTGCCGAGGCGTTCCCGGAGCGGTTCCTCGACCTCGGCATCGCCGAGCAGGACATGGTCAGCACGGCGGCGGGCCTTGCGGCGAGCGGGCTCATTCCCTACTGCAACTCGTTCGCCATGTTCATCACCGCGCGCTGCTACGATCAGACCCGCATTCAGATTGCCTACCCGCGCCTGCCGGTAAAGCTGGTCGGCTCCTCGGCGGGCCTCACGCAGGGGCCGGACGGGGCCAGCCATCAGTCTCTGGAGGACGTCTCGCTGATGCGCGGGTTGCCGAACATGGCCGTAGTCGTCCCGGCCGACGATGTTGAGACTCGTCAGGCGACCTTGGCCATTGCCGAGTGGCCGGGGCCGGTGTACCTGCGGCTGGGGCGGTATCCGACGCCGCGCCTCTTTGACGAGTCCTATCGCTTTGAGATGGGCCACATGGTGCGGATGCGGGATGGCGGCGACCTGGTCCTCTTCGCCTGTGGACACATGGTAGCCAAGGCGCTGGAAGCGGCCGAGCTCCTCGTGCGCGACGGCCTGCAGGCGCGGGTGGTGAACGTCTCGACGATCAAGCCGCTGGACGCGGAGGCGGTTCGCCGCGAGGCTGCCGGCGTGCAGCGGGCGTTCACGGTGGAGGAGCATAGCATCATCGGCGGTCTCGGCAGTGCAGTATGCGAGGTGCTGGCCGAGGAGGCACGGGTGCCGGTGACCCGCCTGGGAGTCCGCGATCAGTTTGGCGAGTCGGGCCTCGCCGACGAGCTCCTGGAGAAGCACGGCCTGCAACCGGAGGGAATCCGCTCGAGCGTGCTCCGGGCGCTCGGCTGAGATCGGTGGGCCACTTGCGCTCGCGCACAGGCGGCCCGGGCGCGCGTCATAGCGGAAGGAGCCGAGCGCCTGTATAGGACCGGGTCCAGCCGGTCCGGACCGTAACCGTTCCGCGCTGTAGACGTCTAACCTTGCGAGGGACGCCCGGTGCTGCTAGAATCACTCGGCCCGGCTCGGGCCTGGATGGAGGCGCCTTTTCGGCCGCAGGGAGCAGCCCTGACCTGCACCCCCGCTACGGCTACTCGCGGCCTCACCTGACCTTCCCTACCGATCAGCTTGCGACCCCTACGTGGTCCGGTTTCGTCCTGTGGTGGAGGAGCCGGCGATGCGCGCATTTGGCAGCGGCCGTTTCGGCCATTGGATTACCGATGAAGCTGGTTTGCCCGCCTACGAGTACACCTGCAACCATCTGGCCGATCCGGGGGCGGAGTATGCCACGCCCCGGGGGAAGAGTCGCCAGCACTTTCACCTGCTCGGCAACCTGCACGTGAGCGCCATCGCGCACAATGAGGGCCTGATCGAGTTCTTTCGGCCCGACACGGTCGGCTCATGGCTGAACCGGTACGCGCCACAATGGGGAGCCTATGCCGGGGGCTTTGGCTTCCTGCGGATGAGCGGCAACATCCGTTCGACGCTCTACCGGCATCTGTCGAGCCCGATGTACCGCCGCGTGTGGGGGTGGGCTACTTCCGCAAGAGCGCACCCTGGGGGGACCTGACCATCGATCAGGTTGCCTTCATCCCCTACGGCGAGGACCCGGTGCTCATCCACATCACAACCCTGGGGAACCGTGGCCTGCGGCCGCTGACCGTGAGCTATGTGGAGTACTGGGATGTGCTGGTCAGCCCGGTGCTGCCGGGCCGGGGGGAGCGCTCGCGTATGCTGCGTGGCCTGCGGGTGCAGCGTACCACTCGCTATTGCGCCGAGCGCCGTCTCCTGCTGTGCTGCCCGGCAGGCAGCTACCCCGGTCCCGGGGCGAGCGACAGCGGCCGGGATCCCGATCCTCCCACCATCTTCCTGGCCGCCATCGATGGCCTGCCGGTGGCCGGCTACGAGACCTCGCGCAGCGTTTTCTTTGGGGAAGGAGGTCTGGACGCGCCCGACGCCCTGCAGGCGCCCTTCCTCGCCTGCAACAGCTTTCGTGAACCTACGCGAGCCGATCGTATCGTGCTGACCCTCCAACGCGAGGTCACCATTCCGCCCCGCTATCAGGTTGCCCTGGCGCACCTCTATGGCTGCGCGTCGTGGGATGCGGCCCGGCGGGACGCCTCGCGCTCAACGACACCGCTCGGCCTGGTTGAGCGCTACAGCTCACGGCCTCCGCAGGCCTGGTTCCAGCAGAGCCTGGAGAGCTGGCGCGAGAGCATCATCCGGCTGCACGCCCCTGATGATCCGTGGCTGGCCCGGGAGGTTGCCTGGGCCTCTTACTATGGCCAGGCGCTTACGAGCTATAGCGCGGCCACAGGTGAAGCCTTCTTCGACCAGGGAGGCTCTCGCACCTACGCCCTGGGCCTGCCCTGCTCCGCACGGGATTCCTGCCGGCACGGCCTTGCACTCCTGCCCAACAGCCCGGCACAGGTGCGCAGCACCGTCCGCCACCTTGCGCGCCTGTCGTCAGCCAATGGAGCGCGGTCGCCGGGACACAGGCTCCTGCCGTGGAACAGCGCCCAAAGGGAGCCGGCAGACCAGCACCTGTGGCTGCTGTGGCTGATTGCGGAGTATGCGCTGTGGTACCGAGACCGGGCTTTTGTCGATCAGGAGCTGCCAAGGCTCCCCCGCATTCCGCAGGGCAGCCGAACCGTGCGCGAGCAGGTGCATCACAGCCTCGACTTGGTGCAGCATGCGATGGCAGGCCATGGACTGCTCCATCTGATGCAGGAGCTGGGGGATCGCATCCTCTCGCGGCACCGCCGCAGGGGTGACGACCTGCGGCTGCGGGCCGATGCGGCTTCCGTGGCTACCGGGGCGCTGGCGGGAGTAGTGCTGCCCAGGGTGGCCGAGCTGTACCGCTGGCTGGGCGAGGGGGCGCGGGCCCAGGCAACGGAGCAGTTCGCCGCCCGCGTGCGGCTGGCACTCTCCCAGGCCTGGAACGGGCGCTGGTTCGGTCAGCCTGCAGCCGAGCGCGGACACGCCAACAGGCTGCAGCCACCTTTTCTCGAGTGCCAGCCCTGGGTGCTCCTGGCCGGAGCGGCCAGCGAGGCACAGCGAGTGATCGTGCTGCACGACATCCGGGAGCAACTGCCCCTCGGCGCGGGCGGGGATGGCGCTCTGGATGCCTGGGACCCGGTGCCGTTCGCTGAGCGGGCCCCGCTCGTGTGCGCGCTGGCCCAGACCGATCCTCTGGCGGCCTGGGAGACGCTCAAGTCCTGCACGCTGGCCAGCCACACCGAAGCGCATCCCGAGCGCTGGTATGGCATCTGGAGCGGACCCCACAGCCTGGCAGGGGTCGTGCGTCGGCGAGCCCGCGCGGGCACGGCAAAACTGGTCACCGACTTTCCCATCGCGGATGCGCACAGCGCCACCCATCTGCTCTATGCAGCACGGCAACTCGTCGACCTGCAGGCGGATGCCCGAGGGTACCGATTGCGGCTACGGCTGCCTTTTGAGGCCTTTGGGTTCGAGGCAGCGCGCGTCGGCGTGCGCTGGGAGCCGCACCGCGTTGCCGGATATATCGTCCCACAGGGGAACGACTCGGCCGAGATCCGCGTGGAGTACGGCAGGCCCTTTGCCGGGCAGCCCAGGGTTCTCGTGAACGGGCGCCGGAGCGCAGCGCGACTTTCGGCCGATGGGGGCGAGGTCAGCTTCAGCGTGTTCCTCCGAGGCGGGCAGCGCACCGATTGGGAGATCGTAGCCGAGCCCGAGGAGTGAACGACGGGCCGATTCGCAGTCTGCCCGAAAAGAAGAGGCGCGGACCATGCCGTCCGCACCCCTTCTGCAGATCGAGGTCCCATCGCCTCGGCCTGCCGAACCCCTATCTTGCCTACAGGTCCACGACCTGCTCGCCGAGGAGCTCGGGCTCCATATCCTCGAAGCGGACGCCCCAGACCTGCACAGTGTAGCGGCCCGGCCGGAGCCCCTCGATGCGGGCGTCGACGACATACCCGCACATGCAGCGACACATCTCGCCAACGTTGGTCTCTACGATCTTGAGGATGTTTCCCGATTGTTCCAGCTCGAGCTGTACGGTGGCACAGCAGACGTAGCTCAGGTTCTGCTGCACCCGGATCGCGCCCTCGGTGGCGGTCACCTCAACCCGGGCCCAGGATGGGAGCTCCTCGACGGCGACATGCTCCTGACAAGCCGACACGGTGTAAGTGAGTTGGGGCACCGTCTCCGTCGGCCCGGGCCCGCCGGCGATGGCAGTACAGGCCGCAAGAAAGACGGTGAGCAGCACGGTGATCACGAGAGCTCGGCGTATCATCGCGCGCCTCCTGTCGCTGTGCTGATCCAGGCTGCCCCGCTACTCGATGGCGAAGGTCACCTGCACCTGATACGAAACGGTCACCTCACCCGGGCTGATGGCCGTAGCCATCGTATCTCCGGCCGCGCCGGCGCCGCCGCCAAAGATGGGCGTCGGCATCCAGTTCTCGTCGACCTTGAGCACCTGCCCAACCTCGACGTTGGCGAGGTCGGCGAGGGCCTCGGCCCGCTTGCGGGCGTCCTCCATGGCCTTGGCGCGGGCGTCGGCCTCGAAGGCGTTCTGATCGTCCATGGCAAAGCTCACGCCCCAGACCTGGTTCACGCCGGCGGCGACTACGGCGTCGATGATCTCCCCGACCCGCTTCACATCGCGGACCTTGACCTGCACCATGTTGGAGACCCGATAGGTGCCACCAGAGGGCTCATAGTCGCGCCGTTCGAGGTTGATGGAAAAGTTGGAGGTCTGCACGTCCTTGTCGGCGATTCCAAGCTCCTTGAGCTTGGCGAGGACGGCCGTCATGCGCGCGTTGTTCTCCTCGACAGCCTTGCCGACCGTGTCCGCAAAGGTCTCGACACCGAGGTTGGCCAGGGCCAGGTCCGGCCTCGCCGAGGCGCTTCCGCGCCCGATCACGGTGATAGTGCGCTCGGGCTCCGGGGTCTCCGGGGCTGCCACGGCCGGCTGGGAGCAGCCGCTGAGAAGAGTTGCGGCAATCAGTGCAAGGGCGATCACTGGCAGCAGCTTGGGTCTGGTCCAGAACATCTCATGCCTCCTGTGGGGCGGGCCTGATGGAGTCGGTCGCTCGATGCGCGGCCGGGGCAGGGCAGGCCTTACCTCCGCCCCGGGCGCTGCATTTCTGCATCCTAAAGACGCCGCCAGTGCCCGGCGGGTTCCATGGTTGGGGGAGGCCCCTGACAGGACCGCCGATATGGCCTCCGCGCTCACTTGTGCTACAATCTCCAACAGCAGGCCCCGGCCTCACGACGAGCTTCGGCAGAGGCGGTAGAGAGCGCCGAACTGAGGAGGACATCATGTCTGCCGTGATGCAACGCAGCGAACCGGAAGCACAGGGCGTGGAATCGGAAGCGATCCTCGCCTTCCTCGACGCGGTTGAGGCGGAGCACCTCAACCTGCACAGCCTGATGCTCGTGCGCCACGGGCACGTGATCGCCGAGGGTTGGTGGCGGCCCTACGCGCCCGAATGCCGCCGCTACCTCTACTCGCTCAGCAAGAGCTTTACCTCGACGGCCGTCGGCTTTGCCGTCGCCGAGGGGCTGCTCCGTGTGGATGACCGGGTGGTGTCGTTCTTCCCCGAGGACCTGCCGCCCGTGGTCAGCGACAACCTGGCGGCCATGCGGGTGGTGCATCTGCTCACCATGTCTACCGGGCATACCATGGACACCCTCATGGCCCTTCTGAACCCGGATGCCGAGAACTGGGTGCGGGCCATCCTCGCGCTGCCGGTCGAGCTGCCACCTGGCACGCACTTTCTCTACAACTCGGGGGCCTCGTATCTCCTGTCGGCGATCGTGCAGAAGGTCTCGGGCCAGACGGTGCTGGACTATCTCACCCCGCGCCTGTTTGAGCCCCTGGGCATCGTGGGCGCTACCTGGGACGTCTGCCCGCGCGGGATCAACACCGGGGGATGGGGGCTGAGCCTGAAGACGGAGGATATCGCCAGGTTCGGCCCGCTGTACGCCCAGAAAGGGGTCTGGAACGGGCAGAGGCTGCTCCCGCCGGAGTGGGTGCAAGCGGCAACCTCGGCTCAGGTGCGCAACGACGGCCCCGGTCGAGAGAACGAGCCGGTCGACTGGCGGCAGGGATACGGGTACCAGTTCTGGCGCTGTCAGCATGGCGCCTACCGCGCCGATGGTGCCTTTGGGCAGTTCTGCGTGGTCATGCCAGCACAGGACGCGGTCATTGTCATCACGAGCGAGACGGGCAACATGCAGCGCGTACTCGACCTCGTCTGGGAGCACCTGTTGCCGGCCATGAAGCTCGCGCCCCTGCCGCCGCGGCCCGCGACGCAGGAGCGGCTTCGCGAGAGGCTCTCGTCCCTGGCGCTGCCGCTCCCCCCTGCACAGCCCCTGCCGCCAAGGGCTCGGGACCTCTCGGGAAGGCGCTTCCGGGTCGAGCCCAACGACTTGGCCGTGCGGTCCGTGGCGTTCTCTTTTGAGGACGACTCCTGCGTGTTCCGTCTGTGGGACGGCCGCACGGAGCACCGGATCGTCTGCGGGAACGGCGCCTGGGTGCGGAACGAGGCCATCCTGCCCATCATGCGGCCATCGCTGATGCACCTTATCTCCAGCACAAGGCGCGAGGCCCTGGTCCAGGTTGCGGCTCACAGCACCTGGCAAGACGCGCAGACGCTTGTCATGACCTGGCGGTACCTGGAGACGCCCCACGCCGACACGGTGACCTGCCGGTTTGTGGGAGATGTAGTGGAGATGGAGGTCGCCAGCAGCATGGCCGACCCCAACAACCCGCTCCTGGCCGGCCTTCGGGCCAGTCTCACCGGCACCCTGGAGCTAGAGGGCTAGCAAAGCAGTCCGGGGGGCAGCTCCTCGCCCCGCGCCGTGGGGGCCCCGCTAGCGGAGGTACAGGGCAAAGGTCCCGGCAAAGGTCGCCACGAGCGCCCCAACAATCGAGGCCAGCAAGTTCACCCAGTCGTTATCCAGCCAGTGCAGGCCCTTCACATAGATGGGCTGCCGGCCGCAGCTGTGGATGGGCCGCTCCGTCTCCTTGCCGCAGTGCGGGCAGTAGTAGATCGCCTGCAGCGTAGCGCCGAGGAGGCTGTCGACGGCCGAGCCGGCAAGGCCGCCCAGCGTGGCAACGAGCGGGAGCCATACGAGCCGGCCGCTCTGCGGCACTCCGATGATCCGCCCGTGGAAGACCTGGAAGGCCAGGGCCAGGAAGCCGATCAGCCAGGCGCCGGCCAGCGAGGCGAGGAGCCCGAGCCCGGAGACCGCCCCAGAGGTGCCCGGCTCGACCTGCTCGCCGGTGGTGATGAGACGGGGCTTGCGCCGGCTGAGCACTCCCAGCTCGGTAGCCCAGGTGTCGGCGTTGACGGCGGCCATCGCCCCCGCAAAGGCAAAGAAGAGCAGCAGATGGCTGCGCCCGCTCAGCCCGTACCAGGCCGCCAGCAGCGCCCCCAACCCGCCGTTGGCGAGCACCTGCCCGAGGTCCCGCCGACCCGTCTTGGCATAGTGGGTCGCGGCGGCAAGCTTGTCCGCATGGCGATAGTGGGAGAGAAAGCTCGAGGTGGCGAAGAAGGCGACGAGGAGCAGGCCCCACGGCCAGCCGCCCAGGCCAAAGGTCAGTGTTCCGACGACAATCGCACCGTACAGCCCGCGCTCGGAGAGCCAGTTCAGCCGATAGCCCGCCCAGGCGACGGCACCGCTCAGCACCAGACCCAGCAACAACTGTACTTCCAAAGCCACCAGTTCCCGCGTCAGGCCGGGAGGCCAGACGCCCATCAGGGGCAGGTTCACGCCACTCAGAGACCTTCCTTGACGGTTGATGAGGACGCTCAGATAGTAACCCAAGTAGCGGCGAAATGCAAATCGGGAGGTTGAAAGGTTGTAGGGGTTAGTTGAGAGCTGTGGACCGCTTCCACGGCCCGCCCGGGGCGCAAAGCCGCCGTCAGCGCAAGTCGCAGGCATCGCCCATCGCCCCGCCCCCGGCGCGGCGATGATGGGGAATCCAGATAGCAGGGGGTGTCGCGGGCGGCTTCGCCGCCCGCGACACCCCCTCCACAAGAGCAAGACGCCTCCCTCCCCGCCGCTGAGGCGGCGCAGGAAGCGAGGGTTGGGAGGGCTGAGGGGCGATAGGCGCCCCCTCTCGGGCGCGCCTATCCGGCAGCTCAGCGCCGGATGGGATGGCGCACCAGGCGGCCATGGGGCGGCAGAGGCGGCCCGATCAGCGGCCGGGCATAGGCCAGGAAGGCCTCGGTCACGCCCTCCTCAGGATCGGCCATGAACTCGGGCGGCAGGAGCCGCTCGCGGTTGGCCACCTTCTCGAGCGGCACTAGGCCGGTCCGCACCCGATAGCTCGGCCCGGGCTCGCGGATGAGGTTGACCATCTGGCCCGACACGCCCTCGAGGGCGGCGCGCACGGCGGCACGTCCGACCTCATAGGCTTCGTCGGCATCCACCGGGGAGATGAGGGCGGTCGAGGCGCGCTGCATCGTATCGGGCTTTTCAAAGCGGGCCTTCAGGCCGGTGGCCTGGGTGACGCGGTCGGCGAGGTAGGCGCTCACGCCGCCGAGCTGGCGATGGCCGAAGGCATCGACCGCCTCCGACACGGCCGCCAAAAAGTTCCCCTCGGGGTCTCGCACGCCCTCGCTCACGGCGACGACGGCATACCCAAGCCGTCGCACCACTCGGTCGATGTCGCTGACAATCCCCTCGACCGTCACCGGCCGCTCGGGCAGGTAGATGAGCTGCGGCGCCGCGTCCGGCCGCTCGCGGGCGAGCGCGCTGGCGCCGGTCAGCCAGCCGGCGTGGCGCCCCATGATCTCGATGATCTTGACCGGAGTGGAGGAGGCACCTGCCTCCGTGTCCAACCCGGCATCCCGCAGCGTGGAGGCCACAAAGCGCGCCGCGCTGCCATAGCCGGGGCAGTGGTCGGTCTCTACGAGGTCGTTGTCGACGGTCTTGGGGATGCCGATGACGCGCAGGTCGTATCCCCTCTCGCGGGCCAGCGCGTCGATCCGGCTGGCGGTATCCATCGAGTCATTGCCACCGATGTAGCAAAAGTACCCCACGTCGTACTTGTCAAAGACGTCCACAATCCGGTCAAGGTCGCCCGGCCGCAGCTTGTGGCGGCTGGTCCCCAGCGCCGCGGATGGGGTGTAGCGCAGCGCTGCCAGGGTGGCGGCATCCTCCGCTGAGAGGTCGAGGAGGCTCTCCTCGAGCACCCCCTTGATGCCGCGCTCGGCGCCGATAACGATGCCGATCTCGCGCCAGTGGCCGGCCTCCTCGATCACACCCACGAGGCTGCTGTTGATGACGGCTGTAGGGCCGCCCGACTGGGCGACCAGAAGGTTTCGCGCACGGCTGGACATGATGCTCTCCTTTTTCCGGTGGGGCCGGATATCGACCTTGCCAGGCACCGCGCTGCCGGCCGGCAGTCCGGTGCTGGACCCATTGCCGTGGGGATTCTAGCATGCCCGGCGGAGCCTGGCAATGCCGGGGAGCCCTGAGCCCCCTTTGACAGCCTCCCGCAAGTGCGTTACCATGGTCGCGTCTCCGCCGTTGGCACTGCAGATTGGGGGAAGCGTGAGCGAGCCGGGCGTGCGGCCCTGGTTCTGGGTGACGATTGTCGTCGCCATTGTGATGGTCGTCCTCATCCTGCGGGGACAGTGGGAGTGGGCGCTGGTGAGCCTGATCGCCGCGCTGGTCATCCACAGCCTGCCGTACTGGCGTCAGAACTCACGAGGCCGCTGAAGCCGCGCGGCAGCCGCGTCCCTGGAGTTGCCCCGCTACGTGCTGGTCTACGGCTGGGGCCGGAAGGCCAGACCGGCGGCGCCGGCCACCTCCGGGGGTAGGCTCCTCGGCGGCGCGGTTTTGCCCTTGGTCTGGCTTGACCCCATCCCCCTTCTCCCCTATAATCTCGCCACGAGCGACGGAGCCGGGCGTGAGGGCGCGGCTCCGTCGTGTTGTCTCTATGGGCCCCGTCGCGGCTGGCGTCTCGGCGCTCCCTCTCCGGGCTGTTGTCGGTCTCGGAGCGGGGTCCGCTCGTGCGGTGTGAGCCTGACCTGGGAGGCGGGCAGTGGAGGTGCGGGTCAGGCCCGGCAGGAGCCTCCGGGGTGAGGCCCGGGTGCCGGGCGACAAGTCCATCGCCCACAGGGCGCTCATCCTAGCCGCGCTTGCCGAGGGCGATAGCGAGGTGCATGGCTTTGACCCCCTCGACGATTGCCTGCGCACGCTCGAAGCCCTCCGTGCCTGCGGCGTTTCCATTGAGATGACGTCCCCAGGAATGCTGCGCATCGCAGGCCGGGGGCGGGATGGCTTGCAGGAGCCGGCGGGCACCCTGTACTGTGGGCTCTCCGGCACGACCATGCGTCTCCTCGCCGGCGTCCTCGCCGGGCTACCCTTCACGGCCACCCTCGATGGGGATCCGCCTCTGCGTCGCCGCCCGATGGATCGCGTCGTTGAGCCGCTCAGGCGCATGGGCGCCCGCGTCGAGGCTGCCGATGCCGGCCATGCGCCCCTGATCATCTGCGGCGGAGGCCTGCACGGGATCGACTACGCCCTGCCGGTCGCCAGCGCCCAGGTCAAATCGGCCATCCTCCTTGCCGGCATCAATGCTCAAGGGGAGACGGTCATCCGGGAGCCGGCGCCCAGCCGCGACCACACGGAGCGGATGCTGCGCTGGCTGGGGGTGCCGGTCGAGGGCGACAACGGGGCCATCCGCCTTGTGGGCGGCACCCGCTGGCGCGGGAGGGCGTTTGCACTGCCGGGGGATATCTCGGCGGCTGCTTTCCTGCTGGTTGCCGCGAGCATCGTTCAGGGATCGGAGGTTCGGGTCGGCGCCGTCGGACTCAACCCGACGCGCAGCGCCGTGATCGAGGTGCTGCGGGGCATGGGCGCGGACGTGACCATCCTCCCGACCCGGCGCGGCGCCGACGTCGACGGGCCGGAGCCGACCGCTGACCTTCTGGTGCGCCCCGCCGCGCTGCACGCGGTTACGTTGGGAGGTGCGCTCATCCCCAATCTGATCGATGAGCTGCCGGTTCTGGCCGTCGCCGCGACGCAGGCTCACGGCGAGACGGTAGTGCGCGACGCCTCGGAGCTGCGGGTGAAGGAAAGTGACCGTATTGCCGCCGTCGCGGAAGAGCTTGGGGCCATGGGCGGCCGCATCAAGGCGCTCGCGGATGGTTTCGTGGTCGAGGGCCCAACTCGCCTCCGCGGGGCGACCGTCGACGCCCATGGCGACCATCGCATGGCCATGGCCCTCGCCGTCGCCGGGCTTGTCGCCGACGGAGAGACGGTCATCCGCGGCGCCGAGACGGTGACCAAGTCCTTTCCGGGCTTTTTCGACACCCTGCAGGCGCTGGGTGCGGAGGTGGCCTGAGGTGCCCGGCGTGCACCTGGCCTGAGAGCAGATAGGCGATGGCAGTAAGCTGTGACATCCGAGGCACGACCCGGCTCGTAGGCGTGATCGGCGACCCGGTCGCCCACAGCCGCTCGCCGGCCATGCACAACGCGGCCTTTCGCGCCCTGGGGCTGGACTGGTGCTACGTGCCGCTGCACGTTACAGGCCGCAACCTTGAGGCAGCGCTGCGGGGGCTGGTGGCGCTCGAGTTCGTGGGGGCCAACGTGACCATACCGCACAAGGAGCAGGCCGCCGCGCTCTGTGATTCGCTCACACCCGCTGCCGAGTCGGTTGGCGCCGTGAATACCCTCACCGTGCAGGGGGGGTGCCTGGCGGGAGACAACACCGACGTCGGCGGGCTCCTGCTGGCCCTGGCAGAGGCCCGGGTGGAGCTGGAGGGGCGCGAGGCTCTGGTACTCGGAGCCGGCGGCTCGGCGCGCGCAGCAGCCTATGCGCTGGCGCAATCGGGCGCGCGGGTGACGGTGGCCAACCGCACGCTGGCCCGGGCCGAGGCGCTGGTGCAGGCCCTGCAGGGCCGCGTTCGTGGACGACTGACTGCGATCCCGCTGGCCGACCGGGCGGCCCTGGAAGCCTCCCTGCAGCAGGCGACCCTGCTGGTGAACACCACGTCGGTCGGCATGGAGCCGCGCCCCGATGAGTCGCCCCTGCCGGATGATCTGCCCCTGCCCCCGGGGCTGACGGTGCTCGATCTGGTCTACGCGCCGCGGCAGACGCGTCTGCTGCGCGAGGCCGCGGCTCGCGGCTGCCGGACGATCGAGGGCCTGCGCGTCCTCGTGTACCAGGGGGCGCTGAGCTTTGAGTGCTGGACCGGCCGGGCGGCGCCGGTAGAGGTCATGATGCACGCGGCGGAGGCGTAGCATGCTTCGGTTCCTCACCGCAGGGGAATCCCACGGCCCTGCCCTGCTGGGCATTATCGAGGGCCTGCCGGCAGGGCTGCCCCTGGCGCCGGAGGACCTCGCGGCCGACCTTGCCCGCCGACAGGCCGGCTACGGCCGGGGTGCCCGGCAGCAGATCGAGGCGGACCGCGCTGAGATTGTGGCCGGGGTGCTGGGCGGCGTCACGACCGGTGGGCCGGTCGCATTGCGCATCGTTAACCGCGCCCGCCCCGAGCTGGGAGATCCGGCCCGGGCGCCCCGGACGGTGCCCCAGCCCGGCCATGCCGAGCTGGCCGGGGCGCTCAAGTATGGATTTGCCGACGTCGAGCGCGTGGCCGAGCGTGCCAGCGCCCGCGAGACGGCCATGCGCGTGGCCATCGGCGCGGTGGCGAAAAAGCTGCTCGCTGCGGCCGGGATCGAGGTGGTCGGCTACGTGGTGGCCATCGGCGAGGTCTCCGCGGAGGATACGGACCTGCCCCTCGAGGAGCGCGGGGCAAGGGCCGATGGCTCTCCCGTGCGCTGCCCTGACCCGATAGCGAGCCGCGCGATGGTCGCGGCGATCGATGCCGCGCGTGAGGCCGGGGACACGCTGGGCGGGATTATCGAGGTCGTGGCCTTGGGCCTGCCGCCCGGGCTGGGGTCCTTTGTACATCCCGACCGAAGGCTGGACGGGCGCCTGGGGGCGGCACTCCTCTCCATTCCGGCGATCAAGGGCGTGGAGATCGGCCCTGCCTTTGCCAACGCCCGGCTGCGCGGCACGCAGGTGCATGATCCGATCCGCCTTGCCGAGGGGCGCATCGTGCGCCCGACCAACCGGGCCGGGGGCCTCGAGGGAGGGATGACCAACGGGGAGCCGCTCGTCCTGCGCGCCGCCATGAAGCCGATCCCGACAACGCTCCGGCCGCAGGCAAGCGTGGACCTCGCCGCCGGCGTCGAGGCCGAGACGGTCTACCGCCGGAGCGACATCTGCGCCGTACCGGCGGCCAGCGTCGTTGCCGCCGCTGCCGTGGCCTGGGTCCTCGCCGAGGCGCTCGTGGAGTGCTGTGGCGGCGACCGCCTCGCGCAGGTCGTCGAGAGGGCGGCCGCGATGCGAAGGGAGATGCTTCGTGGCGGGCAGTAGGCGGCTTCTGCGGATGCGGGCCCGGCGGGGCCATCCGCCGCGGTTTCGGTCTGCAGTGCGAGAGGGCGGCATCCGCGCCCGGCCTCGCTGTCGCGGAGCGTAGCAATGGCCGTGAGCGACCGCAGCATCGTGCTGACCGGCTTTATGGGGACGGGCAAGACCGCCGTCGGCCGTGCCCTCGCCGAGGCGCTTGGGCGCCCGTTTGTGGATATGGACGCACTCCTCGAGCAGCGCCTCGGGATGACCATCTCGGCGTACTTTGCCTCAGCAGGCGAGGATGCCTTTCGCCAGGCGGAGGCGGCGCTCGCGCGCGAGCTCGCGCCCCAGCGAGGGCTGGTCATCGCCACGGGAGGGGGCGCATTGGTTGCCGAGGCCAACCGCGGGGCCTTCCTGGAGCAGGCCACGGTGATCCTGCTCGAGTGTGCGCCCGAGGCCATTCTGCGGCGGCTGGAGGGGACGTCGGACCGCCCGCTCCTCGCCGGTCCGGACCCGCAGGCGGCGGTTGCACGGCTGCTGGCGAGCCGGCGGGAGGCGTATGAGGCGATCCCGCTCCGACTGGATACGACCCATCTGACCGTCGCCGAGGCTGCGGAGCGAGTACGCCGACTTGCCAGCCTTGAGGCTGCCGCTCCGCTGCGGATCCTTCCCCTGCCGGCTGCAGCCGGCGGTTACGACGTGGCCCTGGGAGAGGGGCTGCTCGAGCGGTGCGGCCCTCTGCTGCGGGCGCTCGCGGCGGGTGAGCGGGCGGTGGTCATCACCGAGCCGCGGGTCCGCCGGCTGCACGGCGCAGCCCTGGAGCGGGCGCTATCGGCTGGCGGTATCCGCGCCGGATGGCTTGAGGTACCCTCCGGCGAAGCCGCCAAGACCTATGCCGCGCTGCAGGCCCTGTACGACGGCCTGCTCCGCCTCGAGGCCGAGCGAGGCACCCCGGTCATCGCCTTTGGGGGCGGGGCGCTGAGCGATGTCGCCGGCCTGGCCGCCGCGACCTGGCTGCGGGGGCTGCCGTGGGTCGTCATCCCCACCACCCTGCTGGCACAGGTCGACGCGGGCATCGGCGGCAAGGTCGCCATCGACCACCCCGGCGGCAAGAACCTGATCGGGGCCTTTTATCCGCCGCGCCTGGTGGTCGTGGACCCGGAGCTCCTTCGTACCCTGCCGCCGGAGGAGCTGCGCGCCGGCCTGGCCGAGGTGGTGAAGCACGGCATCATCGGCGCACCCGACCTCTTTGCACACCTCGAGGCCCACGGGCCGGAGCCCCTCGGCCGGACGGTGCCGGAAGCGGTGCGCGTCAAGGTGGACGTAGTCGCGGCGGACCCCCTGGAGCAGGGCCGGCGCGCCGTGCTCAACCTCGGACACACCACCGGGCACGCGCTGGAGCGCCTCTCGGGCTTTTCGCTGCGGCACGGCGAGGCCGTGTCCATCGGCATGGTGACGGCGGCGCGCCTTGCCGTTCGCCTGGGCCTCTGCGAGGCCGGGCTGGAGGCCCGCCTGACCGCGCTGCTGGAGCGGCTCGGCCTGCCGGCGCGCGGCCCGCGTATCGAGGCCGACCGGCTCTGGGCGGCCATGGCCAGCGACAAGAAGCGACACCACGGCGCGGTACGCTTTGTGCTGCCGGTTCGCCTGGGGGAAGTGATCCTGTGGGACAAGGTGAGCAGCGACGACTTTGCCGCTGCCTGGCGCGAGGTGATGGCAGATGGCTAATGTGCTCGTGCTCCACGGCCCGAACCTGAACCTCCTCGGCCGACGCCGGCCCGAGGTCTACGGGCGTGTGACTCTGGCCGAGATCGACGCGCGGCTTGGGGCGCGCGCCGAGGAGCTGGGGATGCACCTGCGCATCCTCCAGAGCAACCACGAGGGTGAGCTGATCGATGCCCTGCACGAGGCCGCCGACTGGGCCGATGCCGTCCTGATCAACCCGGGCGCGCTTACTCATACCAGCATCGCGCTGCGGGATGCCATTGAGGCGATCGGCAAGCCGGCCGTCGAGGTCCACCTCTCCAACATCCATGCTCGGGAGCCGTTCCGGCACGAGTCGCTCCTCGCGCCGGTGTGCGTCGGGCAGATCGCCGGCTTTGGCTGGCGCAGCTACCTCCTCGGGCTCGAGGCGCTGGCCGGGCTGCTGGCCACAGAGGGCTAGCAGGTTTCTGCTGCGCCTGTGAGCCTTCGCAGGCGCACGAGCTGCCCCTGCAGGGCAACCGGATCGTTGCGCAGCGGCGTCTCCATCGGCTCGCCCGTGCCGCCGTACTCCAGGGTGACGATCTGCGGCTGGGTCCGCTCAAGCAGCCACTCGATCAGGGCATAGTCCTCGTCCTCGAGCGCGTGGTGGCGGTCCACAAGGAAGGATCCCACAAGCCGCGGCCCGCTGACGTGCATCTCCCGCACCAGAGCGAGGGGCAGCGCCCGGGCATAGGCGTGGACGTCCACGCCCAGGTTGTAGGCAGTGCATCGGAGGTGGCTCGTATCGAGCAAGAGCCCGGCGCCCGCCTCTTCAGCGACCTGCCACAGGACCTCCGGCTCGACCGTCAGCCGCAGAGAGCCGCGGACGCCGTAGTAGGGGACGTTCTCGATGAGCACCGGCAGGCCGATCCGCTCGCGCACGCGGCGGATATTGGCGACGAGGCGCCGGAGAATGGCCCGCGCCTGATGGCCAGTCTGGGTGCGGATATCCAGCGGCTCGTCCCAGTCGCCCGGCCCGATCCAAAGGTGAAGGGCGATGTGGGGTGAGCCGGCCATCGCCAGCTGCTCTGAGAGGAGCGCCCAGGGAAAGTCCTCCCAGACCTCCGGACGAGCGCCGGCCGGCGCGAGGTGGTGGAGGAGCACCGGGCGCACGGCGCGGGCTACGGCCAGGTCTGGGGCGAGGGTATCCTGCCGGGCGAGCTTGATCCAATCGACGTCGACGGTGCCTTCGGCCAGCAGGCGCATGAGCGGGCCGGAGTAGTTGCAACCGATCTGGGGGGCCAAACCCGTCTCCTTTGATGTGTCTGCCTTCCGTCGAGGGACGCCGCGGCACCCGGGAAGGGGCCGGGCCGCGCGGCCGATGCCCGAGGCGCGGCAGCCCGGCGCCCCGTTTGACGGGCAGACGGGCCACCGCGCAAAGGAACGGCATGGGACCTCTCGGGGGCTAGACCACCACCTCACGCGCCGGCTCGAGAGCCGTTTTCTGCCGCTCGAGAGGGTCGATGGCCACGTCGACGACAAACGGCTGCCGCGTGGCCATGGCCCGGTGCAGCGCCGCCTCGAGCGCCCCCGGCTCCTCCACCCGCACCCCTTGCGCCCCGCAGGCCTGCGCCACGCTGGCAAAGTTCATCGGCGGCCGCTCGGTGAAGAACGGCACCATCCCGGCCTGCTCCTCCTCCGAGTCAATCATGCCCAAACGCGCGTTGTTGAAGCAGACCACGGTGATGGGGAGCGAGTAGTGGACCGCAGTGATCAGCTCTCCGAGTGAAAAGCTCAGGCCTCCGTCACCGACGACCGCGACCGTCTGCCTCTCGGGGGAGGCGAGGGCAGCGGCGATGGCCGCCGGCAGGGCAAAGCCGGTGCTCCCGAGATGGTACGAGATGAGGAAACGCTCCCCCTTGGGCTGGTACTGCTGGCACATGAAGAAGGCGTTGTCGCCGGTGTCCAGTGCAATGATGGCGTCGGCGGGGAGGGTCTCCTGAAGGGCGCGAACTGCGAACTGTGGCTTGATCGGCGAGACCCTGAGCCCCGCCTTCTGGTCGATCAGGGCCAGCATCTCCAGCTTGCGGCTCGTGAGATCGCTCCAGGAGGTGCGTGGCCGCCCCTCCGGCAGGGAGGCCGTGAGATGCCGTAACGTCGCCGCTGCGTCCCCCCAGAGTCCCACCTCGACCGGGAAGAGGCGCCCGATCTTGCCCGGGTCAATGTCGATCTGGATGAGCTGCTGCCCAGGGCTGATGAGGTGCCAGTCGCCGGTAGTATTCTGAGACAGGGAACAGCCCACGACCAGGATCGTATCGGCCTCGCGCATGAGCGAATCCGCGAGGGGCGTGCCGCCGAACCCGGGGATGCCCATGTACAGCGGCTCGCTGGCCGGGATCAGCCCCTTGCTGCGGCAGGTGGTCAGGATCGGCGCTCCCAGGCGATGGGCCAGCTCGAGCAGCGGCTCCCGCGCGCCGAGTGCACCTCCCCCCGCCAGGATCAGCGGCCGGGTCGCCGTGCTCAGCAGCCGCGCGGCCTGCCGGACCCCTTCTTCGGCTGCAACCGGCATCGTCCAGGCGAGGTGCCCGTGGAGAGGGATGGGCTCGATATCGGCTTCTGCCATCTGCAGATCGATGGGCACCGACAGGTGCGCCACGCCGCGGCGGCTCATCGCCGCATGGACGGCGCCGGCCGCAAGCAGCGGCGCCTGCGGAGGCGTCTCAATCTGGGCGTTGAACACGCTGATCGGCTCAAAGAGTGCCAGCTCGTCGATCTCGTGCCAGGCGTTCTCGTGCTCCCACGTCCGCCGCACATCCCCGGTGATGGCGACGAGCGGCACCTCGTCGCTGGCTGCATCGTAGATGCCGGTCATCAGGCTCGTTGCTCCCGGCCCGGCGGGTGCGATGCAGGCCGCAGGCATGCCCGTCAGCTTGGCGTAAGCCGAGGCTGCAAAGGCGGCGGCCTGCTCGTTCTGGGTCGCCACAAAGCGGACGCGGTCCTGTCGGCGGATGGCATCGACGAGGCCAAGGATGGAGGCTCCCATCACGCCAAAGGCGTACTCTATGCCCCACTCCCCGAGTTGCTCGACAATGACCTGCGAGACGTTGCGCGCCACCGTACCTCCCTCCTCATTCGACACTGGGTGTTGAGAGGGATGGAGCAGAATGCGTGCCAGGGGCCTGTGGGTCGAGGGGGGAGATCCCCTCGACCCACAGGCGGTTCGCCGGGAGGGGGAAGACAATCCAGGGTGTCTGTGGTTCTGCTGGCGCGCTGCGGCGCGCCAGCAGAACCACAGACGTAACTGTTCAGACTCGAATCCTGGCAGCGCCGACTGCCACGTGTTGCCCCCACCCCGCTCCCCTCCCCCGAGCGGGCACCGCGTGCCCGCTCGGGGGAGGGGCCATTCTCTAAGGGTGTCCCGGGCTCTGCTGGCGCGCCGCGGCGCGCCAGCAGAGCCCGGGACACCCTTAATCGTCTTCCCCCTCCCCCAGGCGGACGCCGCGGCGTCCGCCTGGGGGAGGGGGACAGGGGGAGGGGGTCCCCGACGAAGCGGCGCAAAGCCGATCCCGATGGGCAGGGCCAGCAGCAGCCTGCCTCCGTGCCATGCGCTGAACGCGAGTCTGAACAGCTACATGGGCACCGACTCAAGGGGGCGGCCTGAGGGCGTTTCGGGAGCCAGACCGCCAGTATGTGCCCTTCTTCGAGTGCATCCAGGATGCGGCACCGCCTGGGCTGCAGCCGGGTATTTCGCTGGGCTGCAGCCCGGCACAGCCCAGGATGGGGTTTGGCGGGATGGCGCGTCTGGCCGCCCTATGGGCGGCCAGACGCGCCATCCCGCCAAACCCTAAGAAAGACCCTGCACCGGGGTAGTGCGAAGCATAAAGCCCGGTCGCCGGCAGGCCGCCTCCGGTGGGCTGCCTAACTGCGAATCCACTGACCGATCTTGGATGCGCCCCGTTCGGTAATGTTGACAAAGGCAGCCATTGATGATATGATAGCGTTATCAGGATACCGTTATCATGTGCGTGCGGGACGGCTGCGGAAGGCCTCGTAACCGCTTGGGCGCTGTCCTTGAGGTCCGAAAGCCAGCGGACCGCCCTGAGGCCGACGCCGACAGCCGACCCCTGCCCCCGGAGGGTGCCGTGACGGCGACAATTCGGGATGTCGCTCGCCGTGCGGGCGTCTCGCCCATCACCGCTTCGCGAGCCTTCAGTGGCACACACCCTGTCGCTCAGGAGACTCGGCGGCGCGTGTTTGCCGCGGCCGAGGAGCTGGGGTATGTCCCAGACCTTCTGGCGCGGGGCCTCGTGCACCGGCGCAGCCCCATGATCGGCATGGTCGTGCTCGAGTTGGCCAACCCCTTTGTCAGTCCCATCATCGACGGCGCGCAGGCCGTCGCCTTTGAGCGGGGGCATCTGCTCGTCGTTAGCCAGTCCCTGCGCCAGCGCGAGACGGAAGAGGCCAGTCTGTCGCGCTTTCGCCAGATGCGCGTGGCCGGGGTGCTGGTCGCCCCCGTGTCGCCCGACCTGCGTCACCTTGAGGAGCTGCGCGAGCAGGGAGTGCCCGTCGTGGCGTTCTCGCGGCAGTGGGCGAATGGCGACTATGTGACGGTCGATGACCGGGAAGGAGGCCGCATTGCCGGCGAGCATCTGGTGTCTCTCGGTCACCGCGAGATCGGCTTTGTGGCCCTGGGCGAGCCCGGGAACACCGCGGTTGAGGCCCGTCTGGAGGGTCTGCTGGAGGCGCTGGAGAGGGGTGGCGCGGTGTGCCGCCCCGAATGGCGCCTCTTCACCCAGCGGCAGACCCCGGAGGAGGGAGTAGCTGCCGCCGAGGCCTTTGTGCGCCTGGCGCACCGGCCAACCGCCATGTTCGTGACCGCGGACCGGGTGGCCATCGGCTTTGTGCACCAGCTGCGCACGCTGGGCCTGCGGGTGCCCGAGGACGTGGCCGTTGTCGGCTATGACGACATCCACTACTCCCAGTTCCTGGAGGTGCCGCTGACGACGGTGGCGTTGCCCAAGTACGAGTTGGGCCGGCAGGCGGCAGAGATCCTCTTCCGGCGCATCGGGGCGGCGCAGCCCGGTGGGGCTCCGCAGCAGGTGCTGCTGCCGCCGAGGCTCGTCGTGCGGCGCTCCTGTGGAGCGGGTGTTGACGGGGGATAGGTGTAGCAGGCATCGGGCGCGGGTTCGGTGGGCCTCTGTGGTCCCGTCCGGCCTGACCAGGGCTTGCAGTGAGGGAAGGAGTGGCAATGCCGGGTTTGCTGCAACTCAACGCGCGCTACAGGAGCGGTGGACGTGAGCGGTCGGAGGTGCTGAGGCTCCCTGTGGCGCGGACCGCGCTGCTCTTGGTCGACGTGTACTACAACGACCAGGAGCGCGGCGACTGGGGTGATCCTGCAGACCCCTTCGTGGCACACTTTCAGCGGCTGGAGGACTGTATCGCGCTGTCGCTCGAGGCAGCGCGGAAAGCGGGTCTGCCCGTACTCTATGCGATGAACAGCGCTCCCCGCATTGCCCTGGAGCGCTCGGCCTTCGGGGCGCACTTTGCCCGCAGTTGGAGCACCGATGGCGCTCCGGACGCCTTCATCCGTGCGTTTGCCGAGGGCGGCCTCGACAACCGCGAGTACTGCGGCGGGCGGTCCGCACCCCTCAAAGTCCCACCGCGCCTGGCTCCCCGCGAGGGCGAGCCCTACATTCGCAAGCACGTCTACAGCGCCTTTTTCGACAGTCGCCTGGACACGGCGCTTCGCAATCTCGGCGTCTCGGCCCTTGTCTGTGCCGGCCTGTGGGCCAACGTCTGTATGGCGGCTACTGCCCTCGATGCGCTCTACCGCAACTATACGGTGGTCTGGCTGCGTGATGGCACGCTGGCCGGAGAGAGCGGTGAGGGTATCGCGACGCTGGAGAACACGCAGCGCTGGGTAGCCTGGTTCGAGGAGGTCATCGGCTACACGGTGACCAGCACCGAGTTTGCCCTGGCCTGTAGCGCTGCCGGAACACAAGCCTGACCACGTACCGATGGGAGCCAACACCATGCGCGTCAAACCGGAAGAGATCTCGCGGTTGGAGGAGATCGCCTACCAGATTCGCCGCTTGAGCCTGGAGATGATCACCTGTGGGCGCTGGGGCCACGTGGGCGGCTCTTTCTCGCTGGCAGAGATCCTCGCCTGCCTGTACTTCCACGAGCTGGAGGTCGACCCGCATAACCCCAAATGGGAGGGGCGCGATCGCTTTGTGCTCTCCAAGGCCCATGCCTCGCCGGCGCTCTACGCGGCGCTCGCGCTGCGCGGGTTTTTCCCGGTGGAGGAGCTGTACACCTATTGCGAGTTGGGAGGGCGCCTCGAGGGCCACACCGATATGACCCGCACGCCGGGCCTCGAGTGCTCGGGCGGGGCCCTGGGGCAGGGGCTCTCCATAGCGGTCGGCATGGCGCTGGGCTTCCGGATGAAGGAGCAGCCGTACAGTCGCGTCTACTGCGTCCTGGGCGATGGCGAGTGCAACGAGGGACAGGTGTGGGAGGCGGCCATGAGTGCTGCCCACTATCACCTGGATAACCTCATCGCCATCGTGGACTATAACAAGGTGATGGCGAAGGGCTTTGTGTGGGAGGAGATGGGGCTCGAGCCTCTCAGGGCCAAGTGGAGGGCCTTTGGCTGGGAGGTCCTGGAGGTAGACGGCCATGATATCGAGGCGCTGCTTCGCATCCTGTACGAGGCAAGGCACGTGCGGGTGCACGGCGCGCCGATCGCCATCATCGCACACACCGTGAAGGGGAAGGGCCTGCGCGAGACCGAGTTCAACTACAAGTGGCACACCCAGGCCCCGGATCCAGAGCAGGCCGACGCGATGCTGCGTCAGCTCGCGCGCAACTATGGCCGCCCCGAAGAGGGCTACAGCAAGCTCAACGATCCGGTCGCCAAGGAAAAGTTCTACGGCGGCGAGTAACGGAGAGGCAAGCCATGTCCGAAGAGATGCGAGAGGTGTTTGGCAAGACGCTGGTCGAGCTTGGGCACGAGTTTCCACAGCTGGTGGTGCTCGATGCGGACCTTCACACCTCGAGCAAGGCCGTGTACTTTAAGCAGGCCTTCCCCGGGCGCTTTATCCAGTGCGGCATCGCCGAGCAGAACATGTTCGGCATCGCGGCCGGCTTGGCGACGCAGGGCTTTATTCCCTTTCCCTGCACCTTCGCCGTCTTTGCCAGCCAGCGGGCGCTGGATCAGATCGCCGTCAGCGTCGCGTACCCACGCCTGAACGTCAAGATTCCCGGCTCCTATGTCGGGATACCGACGAGTCGCGCGGGAGCGTCGCACAACGCCGTGGCCGACCTGGCCATCATGCGCAGCCTGCCGCAGATGCGGGTGGCCGATCCCGGCGATCGCCGCGAGCTGCGGTCCCTGATGCGGGCGGCGGTGCTGACGGAAGGACCGGTCTACTTTCGCATCACCCGGTACACCCTGCCGGACCTTTTTGCGCCGGACTATGAGTTCGCCTGGGGGCGGGGAGTCCGCCTGCGGGAGGGCACCGATGTGACCCTGGTCGGCAGCGGGATGATGACCGGGTTCTGCCTGGAGGCCGCGGAGCTTCTGGCCGGGGACGGCATCTCCGCCGAGGTGCTCCATTGCGGATCGATCAAGCCTCTCGATGAGGACCTGATCGCCGAGTCGGCGCGCAAGACTGGGGCGGTGGTCACGGCCGAGAATGCCAGCGTCGTCGGCGGGCTCGGCAGCGCGGTGGCCGAGGTCCTGGCCGAAAGGGCGCCGGCGGTGCTCCGGCGCGTCGGCGTGCAGGACCGCTTTATCGAGAGCGGCGGGATCGCCGAGCTGCTGGCGCATCACCGCATGCGTCCGGCCGACATCGCCGCGCGGGCCCGCGAAGCCCTGGAAGCAAAGGACAGATTGCCATGACGCTACCCCTTCAGCCGGTCTCAGATCCCCTGCGCCTCTTCTCCGACTATCTGCGGGTCACGGGGGTGGCGCACCTTGGGCCCGAGCCTGTGCAGGCCGGGACCAACCCCGCCTGGGTCGGCAAGCGGCTCGGGCTGCTGAACGGCTCGTCGTGGATCACGCTGTGGGCGAACTACTTTGGGCGGCTCTATCTGCCCGGGGTGCATCTGGTCAATGTTGGGAACGAGGCCGTGCAACTGAGCTTTATGGCAGCGCATGCGCGAGGGGAGCCGTGCCCGCCCCGGGCCAACATCGAGACGTTCGTCCGCTATGCCCGTGACCTCGTCGAGCTGGCCGGCGTGCACGCCGTGCTGATCACCTGCTCCACCATGAACCGGGCATACCGTGAGGTGGAAGCGGCGCTGGCGCCGTATGGCGTGCCGGTTCTCCCGATCGACCTGCCGATGATGGAGGAGGCGGTCCGTCTGGGAGGCCGGGTGCTCGTGGTGGCGACACACGGGCCGACGGTCACCAGCACTCAGGCCCTGCTGCGGGAGACGGCCGAGTCCAGCGGCCGCGAGGTGTCGTTCGGCGGCCTGCAGGTCGAGGCGGCCTGGGAAAGGCTGGCCCACGGAGACGTCGAGGGGCACAACCGGGCGCTGGCCGGGGCCATCCGTGAGCGCCTGCAGGGGGAGGCATTCCGCTGTGTTGTCCTCGCGCAGCTCTCCATGTCGGTGTTCTGCCTGAGCTACCCCAACCCCGAAGAGGAGTTTGGCGTCCCGATCCTCACCAGTGGCCGGTGTGGCTTCCAGCGCATGGGAGAGATCCTGGCGGGGATGGGAGGCTGATTCCCCGGCCAAAGCCTCATGTGGCGCCGCAATACCGCTCATGGAAGGTCTTTGGGGCGCATAGCCGCTGTTCGCCCTGGAAGGCCGGGGGCATCGCGTCTGGCCGTGTCAGCCCCGCAGAAGCAGGTGCGCGCGTCCCCGTTGGCTGTCCTGCGTGGCGGTCGGGCCATGGGCTGCGACGGCGGGCCCTCCCGATAGCAGGCTCCCGCTGCTCGACCCGGTCGTTCGACGCAGCTATTAGGATAGTCTATCGTATTCATAGCAACTATCTGTTGCTATTATCCACCCTGCGGGCTACAATGAAGATGTCCCCGCGTGCGGCGGGGCCCGGAAGTGAGGGAGTCCGTAGGGATGGCAGCGTTACCAGAGGTAGAACCAGGCAAAGCGATGGCGACCGAGGGCGGGCCGGCCGGTGCCCGACGGGAAAAGGAGGTCCCCGAGCCCTCGACCGACCTCGACCGGGGGCTCACCGGGGCGGAGGTCGCAGCACGTCTCAAGCAGTACGGCTACAACGAGGTCCGCGAGAAGCGGGCGAGTCCGGTCCTCAGGTTCCTTAAAAAGTTCTGGGGCCTCAGCGCGTGGATGCTCGAGCTCATCGTTATCCTCTCCGCGCTCCTGCGCAAGTACACGGACCTCTATGTGGTCAGTGCCCTGCTTATAGTCAATGCGGTGCTGAGCTTCATACAGGAGCAGAGGGCGGCCGGCGTAGTCGAGACTCTGCGCCAGCGGCTGCGCGTGAGTGCGCGGGTGCTGCGCGAGGGGGAGTGGAGAGTGATCCCGGCGCGCGAGCTGGTGCCGGGAGATGTTGTCCGTGTGCGGCCGGGCGACCTGAGCCCGGCCGATATCCGCATCGTGACGGGGTGGCTGGAGGCCGACCAGTCGGCGCTCACCGGCGAGTCGATGCCGGTGCCAAAGCAGCCCGGCGACGTGCTGCACTCCGGCTCGGTAGTCCGGCGAGGCGAAGCGACCGGCGTCGTGGTGCAGACCGGGGCGCGGACCCTCTTTGGCCGCACGACAGAGCTGGTCCAGATCGCGCGGCCGAAGCTACACGTGGAAGAGGTCATCTCCCGCGTCGTGCGCTGGCTCTTCCTTATTGTCGGGGCACTGCTGGCGGTCGCCCTGGCCGTGTCGCTGGTCCGCGGGATGCCGGTCCTGGAGCTCCTGCCCCTGCTGCTGGTGCTGCTCCTTGGAGCGGTGCCGGTGGCCCTGCCGGTCATGTTCACCGTCAGTATGGCGGTGGGAGCCAGGGCGCTGGCTAAGAAAGGGGTACTGGTTACGCGCCTGAGCGCTGCCGATGACGCAGCAGCCATGGACATTCTCTGTGTGGACAAGACCGGCACCATCACCCAGAACCGGCTGACGATGGCGGAGGCGATTCCCGTTAACGGTGCCGCCGAGACAGATGTCATCCTGTGGGGTGCCCTGGCCTCACAGGATGCCAATCAGGACCCGATCGATAGCGCCCTCCTCACTGCCGCGCGGGACCGGCACCTGGACCTGAAGGCCTACGTGCCGGTCAGCTTTGCCCCCTTTGACCCGCAGACTCGTCGCACCGAAGCCGTGGTGCGGGCGGATGGTCGCGAGTGGCGGGTGGTAAAGGGGGCAGTGGCCGCGGTTGCCGAGGCCTGTGGATTGGGGGGCGCCGAGCTGGAGGCACTCGAGGCCCGCGCCGACGAGGCGGCACAGCGGGGCTACCGTGCCCTGGCCGTCGCGCGCACCGGTGAGGCCGGATCGCTGCAGCTGGTGGGGCTTGTCACCCTGTGGGATCAGCCGCGGCCCGACTCAGCAGCGCTGATCAGAGAGCTCAGGGCACTGGGCGTGTCCGTAAAGATGCTGACCGGCGACGGCCTGCCGATCGCCCGGCAGATCGCCGAGCAGGTGGGGCTTGGAGACAACGTGATCCGCGTCGCGGACCTGGAGGAGGTCTCCCTGCGCGATGCGGCGCAGGCCGCTGCACTGGCCGAGGCAACCTCCGGCTTTGCCGAGGTCTACCCGGAGGACAAGTTCACTGTGGTCAAGAGCTTGCAGGCTCGCGGGCATGTCGTCGGCATGACGGGCGATGGCGTGAACGATGCCCCTGCGCTCCGGCAGGCCGAGGTCGGCATCGCGGTGAGCAGCGCGACGGACGTGGCCAAAGGCGCGGCCAGCGTGGTGCTCACCGAGGAGGGCCTCTCGGGGATCGTCGATCTCATCAAGAACGGGCGCATGATCTACCAGCGTATTGCGACCTGGATCATCAACAAGATCAGCCGCACCATCCTCAAGACGGCCTTTGTCGTTTTCGCCTACCTGCTCACCGGCAAGCTGGTCGTCTCGGCGTTCGCCATGCTGGTGATGATGTTCCTGACCGATTTCGTCAAGATCTCGCTCTCAACCGACCGCGTCCGATGGGCGCAGCAGCCGGAGCGGTGGAACGTACCGGGTCTGGTGAAGGTTGCCGCGGTGCTCGGAATGCTGATGGTGGTGGAGGCCTTTGCCCTGCTCTACATCGGTTTTCGCTTCTTTGGCCTGCGGGCCAACGACCAGGCGCTGTACACCTTTTCCTTCGAGACGCTCTTCTACTTTGCCATGTTCTCCATTTTTGCCATCCGGGAGCGCCGGCACTTTTGGGATTCGTGGCCGAGTCGCACGCTATTGACTGCTATTGCCATCGACCTGGTGGTGGGGACGGCTATTGCGACGGTCGGCCTGCCCGGGATGGCGCCGCTGCCACTACCCGTCACTCTGTTCGTGTTGGGCTATGCATGCCTGTTCTCGCTCGTGGTGAACGACACGGCCAAGCTTCTGGTCATCCGGCGAGCGGGGCTGTGCTGAGGAGGGGAGCGAGTTCGCCCCGCCCTGCAGGCGTGCTCGCCTCGCCGTCGAACCGGAAGCACACTCGACAAGGACGAGCGTTGGGCGCTGACGCCTGGTACTATCCCCCATTTGGTGTCTGACGCATGTTGTTGTAGAATGCTCGCGACATAAACCTTGGCACCGGTTGATGCGCGTGATATCATCAAGAAGATGTGCAAGATCGGGGCGGCAGCGACATCTCCTCACCGCTGTTTCGCCTTCGCCGGCCGTGGTTGTGGCGCGCCCTGAAGCGCCGGAGGTTTGCACGATGAAGAGGGTCTCATGGTTGCCGGCCGCCGTGGCTCTGCTGCTCGCTCTTGCGGTTAGCGCGGGTTGTGTCAGGCCCCGGCCCAACCCCACGGTGACTCCCGGGAAGCTGAGCCTTGGCCCAACGCCGACCCGAACGCCAAGCTCTCCTCTGACGGTGCCGACGGTGACTCCTATCCCTGAGACCCCTACGCCCGCCCCTACAGCAACAGTGGTGGAGGTGGCCGAGCCTACGCCATCGCCGACTGAGAGCTCGCCCGTGTCTGCCCCCGGGGGGCCTGCGGCCGGATCGTCGACGGTCACCTATCAGGTGCGATGGGGCGATACTCTCGCGCAGATCGCCCACCGCTTTGGCACGAGCGTGAGCGCGATCATGGCGAGCAACCCCCGGATCGCGGACCGGGACACCATCTATGCCGGGCAGGTGCTGACCATCCCGACCAGCGGCACCAGCAGCGGCGGCGTAGCCGCCGAGACCGGTGAGTACACCGTCCAGCGCGGCGACACGCTGGCCGGCATCGCGAGGCGCTTTGGCACCTCGGTGACGGCACTGCAGCGGGCGAACCCGGCCGTGACCGACATCAACCACATCTGGCCCGGGCAGCGTCTGGTCATCCCACTGGGCGGCGAGTACACGGCGCCGCGAACCCATCGCGTCCAGTATGGCGAGACGCTCACCTCCATCGCCTGGCAGTACGGCACGACGGTTTGGGCGATCGTGGTGCGCAACAACCTGGCTAACCCCAATGTGATCTATGCCGGGCAGGTGTTGGTCATACCGTAAGCAGCGCGGCTGCAGGTGCGGGTGGGAGTGAGCGAGACCAGCCCATGGACGCCGGCGAGATTGAACCTGGGGGCCGTGTGAGGGGTGTAGTTAACGGGTCTATGCGCAAGGGCGGGGCGGAATGCAGGACGATGGCGTGCTGATCCGTCGCATCCGTGAGGGAGACCTGCGGGCCTTTGAGGAGCTATACAGCCGCTACCAGCGTCCGATCTACCAGACCGCCCTGGCCATCACTCATGACCGACAGGCCGCCGAGGGGATTCTGCAGGATTGTTTCGTGCGGGCCTACGGGCACCTGGGTCGGATCGATCCCTCGGCACCCCTGTCGCCATGGCTGCACCGCATTGCGGTGAACCTCTCCTACAACTGGAGCATGAGGCGCCGGTCGAGGCTGGTGCCGCTGGATGACGTGTGGGAGCATCTCCTGGCTGCGGCCGGCCACGAGCCGGAGAAGCAAGCCGAGAGGGCAGAGCTGCAGGAGACGGTACGTCGGGCCATTGATAGCCTGGGGTTCAAACACAAGATCGTGATAGTCCTGTTCTACCTGCAGGGCTTTCAGCTTTCGGAGATCGCCTACATCCTGGACTGCCCCGAGGGAACCGTCAAGTCGCGGCTGCACTATGCGTGCAGGAGGCTCCGCGAAAAGCTGAGCCGAGAGTGGCTGCCCGAGCCGAGGGTGGGGCTCGAGTTTCTGTAGGATGGCCGTAGGGCACGATGAGCGCCATAGCCGAGCTGCCTGATGATCTGGCGGAGATGGTGCGTCTGGCGCTGCGCGACGAGGTCTGTGGTGCAGAGCCATCTCCCGCTGTCTGGGAGCGTATCCGGGAGCGGGTCGTGGCCGGGGACGAGGTAGCGCGGGGGCGGTCGCGGACACGCCGGGGCGCGACGGTGCAGATGGTGGCCATCCTGGTGGCGCTCCTCGGGCTGGGGGCTGGCGCAAGCCTTTACCAGCGCCCGATGTCTGCGCCGAGGGATCCACTGATGAGCACGCGGGTAGGCGTCCGGCAGCAACTGCTGGCCGGGGAGCCGGGGGAGGACCACCTGAGCGGAAGGATTCTCTGGCGTGCGTCTCGCGCCTCCCCACCGGCAAGCAGTGGGCTGCGACGAGGGCTGATCGAGTAGCTCTCCTGGCCGGGCGGGGCTCATCGGGAGCCGGGGTGAGGTTTTCCCTGCATCGGGGTGAGTGTGAGGCGCGCAGAGGGGCAGGGCCGGCGTGGCGGCAGAGCCTGCGGCAAGGGCCGGAGCGGTCAGTCTGAAGTGCCGTGCCGGATGGGCGACGAGTTAGGGCTTTTTCAAAGTCCGGGGTATGTGGACGGAATTCGGGTAAAGAGGACTGAGAACAGCCTGTGGATTCTTAGA
>ENA-ORXB01001299-ORXB01001299.1-sediment-metagenome-genome-assembly--contig:-NODE-1299-length-31289-cov-7.890971_pt1 | contig 31289 bp, 26 predicted proteins | sample MGYA00237863_ERZ511475 | MGnify/ENA primary metagenome ERZ511475 (study PRJEB26305, sample SAMN06343858) | sediment metagenome | isolation source: hot spring sediment | place: Canada: British Columbia... | reverse complement strand
TTTTTTTTTTTTTCAAGCAGAAGACGGCATACGAGATTGACATGTGACAGGAGTTCAGACGTGTGCTCTTCCGATCTCACGACTTGCAAAGCGATTCAAGCGGTGATCCCAAAAATAAATCAATGTTTCCACGGTGCGGAATAAGATGATGAACCTCAGTCGCTGGGGTGTATATGCCTTGTCTCATACACTCCTCACACCACGGATGTGTTGACAGCCATTGAACACGCCGCTTCTGCCATCGTCTGTCATACAAGCGCTGATAATCTTGCTTCCTGCGAGGCAAAGGAACATGATCCTCACAATACCCATCAGTAACCAAACTGGGGCATCCGGGATAACGACAGGGTCTTAGAGCAGCTTTCGGCACTACATCTTCTCCATGAACCTTCTACCGGAATAATGAACCGCCTGCTCAGCGATTGCGAAAGGATCGCCCCCCTCGCAATAGCGAATTTTCCAGATAAAGAATCCCTTACCCGATAGCATCGAAATTCCGCTCATGGCATCAACCACCTTGAGACGATCCATGTAATGATCACCCCACCTACCACAACAGCTACCCACGTGGCAATCTTGATGGGTTGTTTCAAACTTTCAATCGAAATCGAAATCGTATTGATTGCCGTCTCCACAGTTTGTATTCTCGCATCGTGCTCATCAATCTTCCTCCATGCCGCATCCACCCGGGCAATGATGACCGGATGACTGCCCGCATCAGATTGCTCCAATGCACGCACACGTTGATCAATTTGCGACAAGATGTTTTTGATTTCCCCAATATCCTCGCTCATGCGTTGCAACCTGGTCGATATCTCCACAATTTGACGCTGCAATGCCGTATTCGAGACACGATCATTTGCATTCATGCTAATTACCCCAATGGCTGCTTGGGCGGAAAGTAAGTGCTGATAATCTGATGGATATACCCTGCACCCATTCCAATTGCAATACCAGTTACTATCATGCCAAATGGCGTAATATTTACCGGCGCTTCCATGAACCTGCTGGCCAAGTAAATCACATCGAACTGATACACCCATGCACCAGCAATGCCGGCCGCCACCGCCACGTAGATCAAAGCCCATTTGGGCAGCAAAGCAGGAACATGATCAACGATGCGCCCGAAGAGGGCTTCCACCAATGTTTCGATTAGAAACGCCAACAGCAAGATCGTTCCCAGCGTTCCCAGAATTTCACCGAACATGTTCACCTCCCAAAACAAATAGCCGGAGCTCTCTCCAGACTTGAAAACAAGTCCAGAAAGAGCCCCGGCTGATCGAGTCAGCTCCCGACGAGCTATTTATATTATATACAAAACTGACAGATTTGCAACCAATTTATGACGAGCGTTTTCTTCGTAAATCTTCTGAAAATCGCACGTCAATGTATACGATCTCACCATTCTTGATCACCAGACTGACCTCACCATGCTTGCGGGCCTTGATCGCCTTGATCTTATGTGCAAGTTTTAGCAGCCGCTCAAGGTCAATAATGCCAAGAATTTCGGCAATTTTATCTTCCGGCATGTCAATGTCAATATCGGGCATCGCAGTAAATGTAATTTGTTACGCTGATAGTCGGACTGATTGATTGCACATTGACCGCCCATAATCCCTGCATGTCAAACAAAATGCCAATCAATCTCCAAAAAATTGGATATTCACCTGACATTCAACACATTCTTTGCGGTGCCGAAAATATAGCTTGAGCAGTTGGTAAATATCGTTCTTTCGTTCCGCGGTTGGTTCGTAGCGTTGTTTTTCCAGCAAATGATCCAGATCGCGATTGATTTCATCCCCAACGACACACAAATTACGTTCGATAATCACGTTCATATTCAAAATCTCCATGCAAACGGATTGCGGTTGGCCAGCCAGACTTCGCCAGCCCGCCGCACATCGCCAACACCGGCAATTTGTTTTGCCATTTCTGCGATTTCCGCGATGGTTGGAATGCTGTTGTAGCGGTGGCGGAATAACAACTCGTTGATTGTCTCTTCAAGTAAACCCATCGGCAGGTATCCAAGCGAATGCTCGTAGATAGCAATTTGACGCGGATCGGGTTCCCGGCCGATTGCAATCCATAACCGGCTGAGTATTTTCAGCCATTCCATCCGCGCTTCGTGCCAATCTGCCGAATTTTTGATTGTTTCAAACATCTCATTCATGATTCAGCTCGCTTTGGGAGGTGGATATTTTTGGACATAATCGCGCAACATATCGTCCACACTGTCGTTGTTTTTTGAGGCTGTACTTTTGCCGTTTTGCCGAGGGGACTGGAAACCATCTGTTTTCCAGCGTTTAAGGATTGCCTCCACGTACTTGAGGTTGCGTGCCTCGTGGGCGACTGCCTCTCTTATGGCAGCGCTGATCCAGTCGCGAGGGTAGTGATCCAGCAAATCACTTATCCGTTCTGCAATCATTGGCGTCAGCGCACCGATATTTGCCTCGTACTCCCGAAAAACCGCGCCGATTTCAGCCTCTTTTTCGTAATCAGGCTTTTGCGAAGGTGTTTTTTCGCGTTTTTCCGATTTTCCTGACGCAAAATCAGCAGCAGCAATTTCTTTTTGTGCTTCTGCTTCTACTTCTGCTTCTACTTCTGATTCTTTTTCTACTTCTTTATCTTTATCTTTATCTACGTTACTATTCGTTTCGTTTTCGTTACGCATAGTGTAACGATACGTTACACCGTCGTTAAATGATTTGTAATGTTTTGTTTTGTTTTTTCTATGATTTGAGACACGTTCCGCAGGGGTATCCGCATCTTGACGCTCCGAAAAATGGGTAACAATCCAAATCCCATTTTCGATTTGGTGAACAATGTTTACCGCCTGTAGTACTAGAAGATCATACGATAATATATGTTCGTCTACCCGCAGCATCCAGGCAATATCTTCGATGGGTGGTAGTACACCATCATTGTTATTGCTTTTCCCTGCGAGTAAAAATAGTTCAATAGCGCGGCGAAAAAGGCGGTCTGTCAGACGACCCATTTTCGGGTCGTCAATTATATCAAGATGCAATTTAATCCATTGTCTCATCCGAATCTCCGCTTAGAACAGCCAAACCTGACCCGGCATCACCTTGCCGTTCTTAATCACAATTGCAACCATACGCTTTGCGCGTATGTAAACCTCTCCCGGCACGTCCAGCGACAGGAGCGCGATTCCCGTCGAACCAAACCGCGCCTTGTGCATTGCTATCACCTGCTCAATCTCCCCATTCGGTATGTCGTATACCCTCCATAATAACGGCATGATCTCTACCGTTGCTGTAGATGGCGATCTGATAGGCATACTCATTCCGCCCCGATGAGATGGTGCATTGCCGCGGTAGGCCATCCTCCGGCCTTTCTCTACAGCGCCCCGGCAGGTTGGCCCAAAACCGGCCGCTATCGATACCGGGTCGCGCAGCGGTTTCCCGCAGCGTTTGCAGCGCGGTTGTTCTTCCTTCGAGTTCATCATAACAGCCTCATCTGGAAACTATCGCCGAAGATCTTTTCTGCCGCCTGATCCATCTTCCGCAACGTTTCGCTCATGTCGGCAATCTTGGCGGCGTACTCCATAGTTCGGAACTCCCAATATTCTTCCAGCGTGTCGGCCCAGTAGTAACCGCCATCGGCGCCCGGTGCGGAACAAATCAGGTAGCCCTGCCGGCGCAGCTGCTTGATCACCTCGCGCACCTGGCGTTCGCTGGCCGGCTGGCCGAGCCGCCGCACAAGCGCCGTTAATTCGTTGCGCCCAATCGCATTCTGACGTCCGCGGCGGCTTTCCAGCGCCCGCAATACAGCCCGCTCCAACCCCGGGGGTAAATTGGTAATAATGTCCTCGTATCTCATTTTGGCAGCATCCCAATTCCACGCACACCCAATCGCTGTAAATCCAGCATGGCCGCTTTTTCACGCTCAATATAGGCGATGATCTTCTGAATCAGCATGCGCTCAAACCGCCCTTTAGGAACAGGAAGGGCGTAATAAATATCATTGAGCAGCATCGCCCGCATCGCCAGGTCATTCTCATCCAGGGCCTTCTTGCGCCGCAAAATGACCCAGACCGCCACCACCATCCACAGGGGCAGATAAAACAGGGCAAATAACATTTTCATTGTTGCACCTCCACATAGGGGTAGGGGTTGTATTCCAGCGCTCCGGCCGGCAGTATGAGAGGGGTGATCAGCGCCCGGCTGCCGTTGGCTACCGCCGCCATCACCTGGCTGAGCAGGACACTGGTGATGGATACCGGCAGGGATTTCGGGTCCACCTGCTTGAAGCCGTTGCTTTCCATCCAGCGGATCAGGTCGCTCATGCGGTAAACATTCACTCCGTTGGCGTTGACCATCCGCAGCAGGTCATCCACTACATCCCCCTGCTGATTGATCACCGCAAAGGCGTACTGCCCGCGGTGCGGCCAGATCATCACGAAGAGGTTGTGGCCTTCGTAGATCGCCGTACCACTGCGGCCGGCTGCTGCTGCACGCATCCCCGCAACCGTACTGTAAAAGTCCAGCGAATACACGCTGGCGCAGGACAGTGATACAAGGCCTATTAGCAGCATCAAAATGGATAAGCGTTTCATGAATTTTTCTCCTTTCGTTTTCTGGATACAAAATTGGTTTGACCTGCATTTATGACCTCAATCTGCTCAGGGTCATAAGCCCACAAGACCCAGATGCCCCCGTAGGACAAGGACCGCATTTCCTCCGGCAGGATCGGGTCATGCGGATCGTGACTGACCAGTATCCGCCCCGCTTTCCCGTCTTTTTCGATCAGCCGGCCCTGTACCAACCCAATCCCATTAGGTGTGCGCACGGTGGCAAGGAATGAAATGTCCTCGATGTTCATCAATTCATTCCAGCCACTTGCGGATACTCATCCCATATTCTTCCGTCCAGTATGCGCCCGGCGGCTTGTTTGCCTACCCGCTTGCCATGCTCGTTGTACTCTCCCCACTGTTTGAAGAAGAATGACACACCAGCGTCCACACATTGATCTCGTAATGACCGTACCCAATCCGAGTGCATGGGCCTCGCCCCGGGCCCGCTTTCTCCACCTGCAATAACCCAGTTTATTTTTGCAGTCCCAGCCTGCCAGTCCGCGTGGGCATCTTTCCACTGATAACCGCGCAGTGCGTCCCAGTGCCACTCGTCGCGATATTGGATGTTTGTAAGATCGACCGGACCAAGTAGTGGCTCGCAACTCACAATCCGCACCGGTGCCTGGGTTCGCAGCAGGTAGGGTATTCGCTCTTCAGCCGTCCGCTGATTCTCTACACTGACCCCCAGCCAGATGCATGGGTTTGGGTAAAGATTAGTTTTGTAGTGCCAGAAACGGCTCTGGTTTTTTTGAAACCAATCTTGCATTCTTTCCGGTCGCTTTGTCAGGATGATATAGGTATGCCGTCTATTCCCTCTGAAAATTGTTTCAAACACACGCCAGATAAAATCATCTGGAACATCTTCATGGAATAGGTCGCTCATGCTGTCAACAAATACGCGGCGCGGCTTTTTCCATTTGGATGGAGCATTCAGCCTGTCTTCCAGCGTTCGCACCATCCCGTTCCAGCGTCCACCTTCGGTCAGCAACCCTTGATACTCTTCCCTGCCCATTGCTGCCAGCCGTTTTGCCATGCGTTCTGCATAGCAGTTCCGGCAGCCTTCGCTCACCCGCCGGCAGCCAACCGTTGGGTTCCATACCTCATCCGTCCACTCAATTTTGCTTTTCGTCATTTTCACTGTCTCCCACTTCCGCTTTACGCCGCCATCGGCAAATTCCAGAGAAATTTTCGTTTTCATTTCTCCACAAGATGATATATGCTCCCCTTGCGCCACTTCGGGGTAGCATGGTGTCGTATGGGGGTTTCCCGCTGACGCCCTCGTGCGCCGTGGCCGCGCTGCCCGTCTCTCCGGGCCGTCACCCTGCCTGTTTCCCGGCACTGGTCAGGGTGCGCCGGGCTGCACCTGCCTGCTGATGGGGTCAGCAGCCCCGACAGGTTCGGCAGACCAGCCGGGCGGGACTTGCACCCGCCGGTGGGTGGGACTCGAACCCACCGCAGGGAGAGGGGTCACTCCCTGCAAACCCAATCACCTCCGCCTTGGACGGCTGGCTAAAGGAGGTACACCATGTCGAATTGGTAAGGTGCAATTCAGGCGGGCAGGAATCGAACCTGCCCTGCGCCACCAGACCGCCTGAACGAGCCAACACCACTAAACAAAAACCCTGCTGGTGTGGTTAGCAGGGTCTGTTCTCTCGTGATACAATATCAGCGAGGTGAGCAGGTACCAGCTGCTTGCCTCACCGTGAGCGTGCACCCACACGGCTCACGGAACGCCCCGGTCGGGCGCACAACGCCTGATTGGGGTGTTGTGTTTGAGGCGTCTGTATGGGGGTTGGGAAGGTGCTATGGGTAGTATAGCGTATTCCACAAGATTAGTCAATAAATCTTGTGGAATAAAATCGAAATAAAAAAGGACTGGTTACTACCAGTCCCGCTCACTATATCTTACGAGTAGATGGCTCACTTGAACGTAGTGAAAGAGATCTTCCCCGAATATATGGAGTGCCATTCCTACTAAAGACCCACTTTCCCTGACCTCTGTTTTTATTGTAAATATATGAACAATAAGCCACGTCTCTTTCGTTTATATATTTTTTCCTCCCTTCTACACCTATGACCCTAATGAAACCTTTTTGAACCCATCGCACTATTGTTTGGTTAGGAACTTCGTACTTTTTTTCTGCTTCGCTAATTGATATGGGTATATCTTCCAAGTGTTTAAATTCTGAATACTCCGGTAAATCTTCTTTCTTCACACCAGAGTATTGTTCCTGTTCTGCTCGCTTTTCAATTTCTTTCTCATCAACGACCATCTCGCCTGCTACCACTCCCGCCCTGATTTTACCCCTCTCAACCATCTGGCGCAAATAATCTTCGTCCAGCCCGTATTTGCGGGCGGCTTCGGAAAGTGGGATGAGTGTGGGAAGTGTAACCATGCCTGACCTCTCAAAAACACAAAACGCACCCAGGGATCCATCGGGTGTGCTGTGCGGTACAGGGATGGAATCCCTGTGACTAAAAGAAATAGAAACTGGTAAAGTGCTTACTTGAGAGGCGACGACGGGATTTGAACCCGTGATCAGGGTTTTGTAGACAATAAAACTGGGAGAGATACCTCTCCCAGTTACGATTGATCATGTTCGTTTTTCTTCCAGCGCCTTCAAGGGCGTATATTTGTTATGGATGTGAACCAACTCCTTCTTGCTCCAACGTGCATAATAACGAGCAGTTGTAATTATTGAGCTGTGATTGAGTAATTGACTCGTCTGGGATAAATCTGCTCCCGCCAGTAATGTGTCCCGAGCAAAAGCATGCCTGAAGGCATGAGGGTTATGTCTTTCGTTATCCACACCCGCAATTTTTGACAGGCGATTCAAAATCCTTTGCACATATCCTCTTTGAAATGGCTTTCCTTTATTCGTAACAAACAGGTTATCTACACATGGTTTGAGAGTAGTGCGGTACTCCAACCAATCAATGATTGCTTGCGTAGTTACACCAGAAAAGAAAAGCCAGGAATAACGTCCACCTTTGTCCAGCACAACGGCTGTGCCAGAATTCAGATCAAGATCCTCTAATTTCAACCTCGTTATGGCTCCAACACGACTTCCTGTATCTCGCAACAAATAGAGCAAAGCTGTATTCCTGGCACGTTCCCAGTCTTTTCCCGTCTTTTGAGCTGCTTCTATTAGGCATTGAAACACCTTTTCACTTACGGCTTTCGGTTCAGGATAAGGTTCAGGGATGTTTTTTAGTGACACCTTCGGTATTAGGTTTTGCTCATGTGCCCATTTCAGAAAGTGTTTTACTGTTGTCAAAACGGTTCGAATAGTGAATGGCGATAGTGAACCTTGTACTTCTTTTTTGCCTCTAATCTTGGTTTTGCGATTGATTAACCAGATGCGAAATTCGTCAACAACATCTTGGTTGAGTTCCGTGTATTTCTTCTCTTTCAAAAAACGCTCCAAATAACGCAGCTTAGAAAGATAAGCCGCTGGCGTTTCGTTGGTTTTCCCTGCACATACGTCATTGACAAACAGCGTTGCGAGAGAGTTTAGGGTAATGGATTGATTTTGATTTGTCGACATTGGTGTTACCTCCATTTTGAAGTGGTAATTTGTCAGCCGTATGATTCTGCCACTCCAAAACGGTTGTCCCGAATGACTTTTGCTATATAATCTCTTTACGAAAAAACAAATCCAGCCTCGCCGGTGGCTTCGGCGAGGCTGGATAGGCAACGCGGTGAAGGCGCGTTGCGGCAAAATGAGCATAGCAAACTTTTGCCGCCCGCGCAAGTCAATCGCACTGCGCGGGCAAATTGACTCGACTTTTTTGGGTACCTGTTCACCATTTCTCACCTAAATTCAACTAAACGATAAACAGTATTACCAAACTTCATGTTTTTTTCAGAAAAAATTGATATGGCCACAAACAACGTCCAAAAACTCATCGAATCCTTTTCTCCTCAGCAATTGACAACATTTTTGCGGCAAAATGCCCCAAGTTTTCGGCCGATTTCCGAGAACCTTGCCAATTACCTCAATGGGGATGATGCTTTCGATCAAGCCGTGAAAATAGGTGTAATCGAATTGCCCCACTCGCAAACCGTTTTGGTGGGGGCTGTTCACGTCTCAGACGAACTCACTGGCCGATCCAGCAAACGTAAGCAGTATGAACTGGTCAAACGTATTCTCAGGTATAGCAACCACAATGCTTCCATCTTTGCCTTTTATGATAAAGCTGGACGCTTCCGACTCTCACTGGTGACGGTTTCCTATCACGGTACGCATCGCCAGTTCAGCACTTTCCGCCGTTACACCTTCTTCGTTGACCCGGATTTACCTAACAAGACTTTCGTCCAGCAGATGAGCAAGGCGACCTTCGACAAACTCGAAAGCATTCTGCATACCTTCTCCCTCGAAGCGGTATCCGACGAGTTTTATAAAGAATTTGAGAGCAAATTCAATGAAATTGCGGAAAAAGTGCAGGGGACAGAGGACAAAGACCTCACAAAGGACTTCGCCCTTCTTTTCACCATTCGCACCATCTTCATAGGTTTTGTACAAAAGAAAGGCTGGTTGGGGGACAATCCGCGTTTTCTGCAGGATTTCTGGGCCGAATACCAAACCACCGGCGCAAGCGATACTTTCTATAAAGAATGGCTGGAACCTCTCTTCTTCGAGGCACTGAACTCTTCTCCAGGACAAAAAGTCTCTTATGGACATGCACCGTTTTCTCAGAAGACGCAGGATATTCTGCAAATGGCACCCTATCTGAACGGTGAACTGTTCAAGCGCAAGCAGGGAGTAGATGATCAGGGATTGTGGCTTCCGGATGACGTGATTGGGGCGTTCTTTGATTTTCTCTTTGAGTACAACTTTACCGTTGAAGAAAACGAACTTTACGACGAAGAACTCGAACTCAACCCTGAGTTCCTGGGCATCATCTTCGAGCGCATTACCAACAAAGAACAGGGCGCAGTCTATACGCCGCGGGTTGAAGTGGACCTGATGTGCCGCCTGGCGCTGGTCAAATGGCTGGAACAAACCACCTCTATCCAAAAAGAAGATCTTTATCACCTCTTCTTCCGCGAAGCCGGAACCGGGCAGGAATTCGATGAGCACCAGCGACAGGGCGATTTCTCCCCCGCAGAAATCCGCACCCTGATCGAACGATTGGAATCAGTCACCGTTTGCGATCCCGCCGCCGGTTCTGGAGCGTTTGAGGTTGGCATGTTACAGGTGCTCGACCAGGTGCTCGAAAACCTGTACAGCCGTAACAACACTCCCGCCGACCTGAAAGCCAAAGCGCCATCTGCTTTCGATCGCAAGAAAGCCATCATTGCCAATTCGCTGTACGGCGTGGAAGTTAAACGCTGGGCAGTTTGGATAAACCACTTGCGTCTTTGGCTGACGCTGTTTGTGGATATGCCGGACAAATTCAAGGATTCCCAAATGCCCTTACTGCCCAACCTGACTTTCAAGGTGCGCACCGGCGATTCGCTGGTTCAGCGCATTGGCAACAAGACATTCCCCGTGCATGGGCACGCCAATTTACCGCCCGCCATTAAACGCAAGATCACCGAATTAAAGATAAAAAAACACGAATATTTCTACAATCTAAATCATGATGAACACCTCATAGCACAGGAAGAGTTCACAGTCTTTCGCACCATTCTGGATACGGAGATTGAAGAGCGAAAGGGAAAAATTAGAAGCTTGCTTCAACCCAAAGAGGTTAATCTTTCATTCCTTGAGGATGTGGCGCATTCCGAAGTTGTCAAACAAGAACATCAAACAGCAATGCGAAGAGCGCAGATATCCGTCCTTGAATCTGAGATCGCCGAACTGCAAACTCAAAAGAATCATCTCAAGGACGAACGACCGTTCATTTGGGCAATCGAATTTGCCGAGATTTTCTTCGACTGTGGTGGCTTCGATATCATCATTGGTAACCCGCCGTATGTGCGCCAGGAAAGCATCAGCGACCCGAATGGTCGCCTGAATTCCAAAGACTATAAAGCGGCACTGGAAGAAATGGTGCGCCTGGATTTTCCGGAGTATTTTGCCAAATCGAGCGCACGGTTAGACGAGTTCAAAAAAGGACGCAAACCCGACGGACGTTCCGACCTGTACACCTACTTCTACATTCGCTCTCTGAGGCTGCTCAATCCGCATGGGGTGCATGTCTTCATCTGTTCCAATTCCTGGCTGGATGTAGGCTATGGGAGATGGCTGCAGGAATTCTTCCTGCGCAAAGCGCCGCTCTACCTGGTGATTGACAACCGTGCCAAACGCTCGTTTGAACGCGCCGATGTAAACACCATCATCAGCATAGCGGGGGCACCCCTAAAAGACGTAAAGCCTGAGCACGTAGTGCGCTTTGTGGCGTTCAAACGCCCCTTCGAAGAAGCGGCGCTTTCTGACAACTTCATCGCAATTGAACGCGCCGTTGAAATTACCCGCACCGAAGACTACCGCGTAGTGCCGCTCAGCGCGGCGGAACTCCTGCGCGAAGGCTCGGAAAGCGGGCAAAAGGAATTACAAACCGCAGAGCAGTATGAAGGCAACAAATGGGGGGGTAAATACCTACGTGCCCCGGATATTCTCCTTGATATCTTAACAAACCAAAAAGTGAGTTTAAAGAAGTTAGGTGTTGTTGCCGATATTCGCTATGGTTTTAAAAGTGGTGCAACAAAATTTTTCTTTATTGACGAACAAACCAAGTCCAGCTATAACCTCAACGGCCATACTATTCCAATTTTGACCAGCAGCAAGGAAGTTACAGGCAGGAGAATTGTTCCTGATAATTTTGAATATGAGTTACTCGTTTTCTCAAGCAATAAGCTCGGTGTTCGCCAAAAACAATACATACAAGAAGGAGAGAGAAAAAAATATCATAAACGAAGCTCTCTGGAATCCAATAATCCATGGTATCAAATACAAGAAAGAAATTTATATAAAACTAAAATTGTATTGTTACAGTTTTTTGATAAAAGATTCTTTACACCTGTAAGTGAATTTCCAATCGTAATATCAAACTCCTTTTGGGGAGTATACGGTGTTCGAGAACTTACAATTAATCAATTGATTCTCTTTCTAAATAGTGTTGTTTATTTTTCCCAATTAGAACTTTTTGGCCGATGTAACATGGGAGAAGGGGTTCTAACTGTTTATGGAGAGGATTTGAAACAAATTCTCATTCCCCGGGATCTAACAAAAATAGACATTAGTGAACATCTAATTCAGGATTACTTAAATAACGAGAGCAAAGATATTTTTACCGAATGCGGTATTGACCCCAAATCTGAAATTCCCATCGCCGAGCAAGACCCCCGACCGCTCCCCGACCGCAAAGCACTGGACGATATTGTCTTTGATGCCTTAGGGCTGACCGAAGACGAACGCAAGGAAGTGTACCGCGCTGTCTGCCAACTGGTTTGGGAGCGCATCAGCAAAGCCAAGAGTGTGTAACCACCAACCGGAGAAACCGCCATGAATCCCATTGCCCGTCTCACCCGTGTTCCCCTGCGCGAAGTCTGGCGCCACGAAGCCCTGAACTTCACACGCTGGCTGGCAGAAAATCTCGACCCGCTTTCCGATCCCACCGGTTTGCGCCTTTCGCTGGTGGAAGCCGAAGCCGCCGCTGGAGATTTTGCCGTGGACATCCTGGCAGAGGATGCGGATGGCAACCTGGTGGTCATCGAAAATCAACTGGAGCGCACCGATCACGACCGTTTGGGAAAACTCATCACTTACATGAGCAATCACGATGCCAAAACGGCGATCTGGATCACCAGCCAGCCGCGCCCCGAACACGAAAAAGTGGTGCACTGGCTCAACGAAGCCCTGCCCGGCGATACCTCTTTTTACCTGTTTCAGGTCGAAGCGGCGCGCATTGCTTATTTCATCCATGAGCATGGCGAACTTTTCAAACAGGAAAATTGGAACTCACTTCAAGACGCCATGATTTACGCGATGGTGCGGAGGGAAAACGCTCTCAAACCGCATCTTGCCCGCCTTAACTGAATCGAGGAAAGTATATGGCTCACAACTTCATCACCAACGCCAAACAGCAAAATCTGAAAGAGCGCATCCAAACCCTCATTCGACACAGCCAAGAATTGAAATTCCTGGTGGGGTACTTCTACTTCTCCGGCTGGCGGGAACTCTACAAGGCGTTACAGACGCGCTGGACGAACGCACGTTCGACCAATACCCCTTTTTCCATCAAAATTCTGGTCGGGCTGGATACTGACCTGCACATGGGACGAGTCATTGAAATTGCCGCCCCTGGAGCGAACCAATGCAGTCGAGATGAATTGGTAGGGCGATATTTTGCTTCTTTGCGCTCTGCACTGCGAGATGAAGATTTCGACACCCAAGAGTTCTATGAACAGGTCTCTTTCTTCCTGGAATTACTGGAAAGCGGCTCCCTGCAGATTCGCAAAACTCTCGACCCCAACCATGCCAAACTCTATCTCTTCTGTTTGGATGAAGACGGGCGCTCGCTGATCAACGCCCCTGGACGTTTTATTACCGGTTCGAGCAACCTGACTCGCGCCGGGCTTATAGATCAGCAGGAATTCAACGTAGAAATCGGGGATTACGGTTGGGAAGATGCCGAAGAATATTTCGATGACCTTTGGGAACAAGCCATCCCTATCAGCGAAGTGCCGGAACACAAAGAGAAAATCGTCCGCGTGATCCGCCGCCAAACGCAGGTCGCTGAGATTACCCCCTTCGAAGCCTATGCGCTGGTGCTGAAGACTTATCTGGATTTGATGGAACTCAAGTCTCTCAGCCCTCACATCAGGCGGATCATGCAGGCACGGGGTTATAAAGTGTACCGTTATCAGGAAGAAGCCGTTCAACAAGCCCTGACGGTTCTCGATCAATATGGGGGTGTCATCCTGGCTGACGTGGTGGGATTGGGAAAATCCATCATTGCCAGTTGGCTAGCACGAGAGCGCAACGGGCGCGGCTTGGTGATCTGCCCCCCTGCTTTGATGGGTGACCCCAAAACCCGCGACAGCGGCTGGTACAAGTACCTGAGCGATTTTGGGTTGCACGATTGGGATGTGTACTCACTGGGCGCCCTGGATAAAGTACAGGAATATTTAGCCACTTACGGCGATGATGTGACTACCATCATTGTGGACGAAGCCCACCGTTTCCGCAACGAAGATACCGAAGCCTACGAACGACTCAGCCAGATATGCGCAAATCGGGGCGTGATTCTGCTTACCGCCACACCTTTCAACAACACACCTTTGGATATCTTTGCTTTACTCAAACTGTTCATCCCGCCGGGTAAGTCCACTTTGACCCTTGATGAGAGACTTGCCGCACGATTCGCCCGCTACAACAGCCTGTTCCGCAAACTTTCCTATATCCTGCGTTACCATAACGCTGGTGGCGAAAAACAGCGGCGCGCCGAAAAATATTACGTGGAAATTTTCGGGGATCATCCCCCCATTCAGGTCAATCGAGTCCAAAGTGAAGTGCGGCGTCTAGCCGATGAAATCCGTGCAGTCATTGAACCGGTAATCATTCGCCGCAACCGTCTCGACCTCAGGAAAGACCCTGTTTACTCACAGGAAATAACTGAACTTTCAGAAGTTGCTGATCCTGTCCAACTCTTCTACGAACTGACCCCTGAACAATCCCATTTCTACGATCAGGTCATCCACGATTACTTTGGGGAAGAAGGACAGTTCCGCGGTGCGATTTACCAGCCCTTCGCCTATGAAAAGCAGTCTGAGGGCGAAAATCTGGAAGAAGAATTTACTTATCAGCAGCAGCGTAACCTATATGATTTCATGCGGCGCTTGCTGGTTAAGCGTTTCGAGAGTTCGTTCGGGGCTTTTGCACAAAGTATCCAGAATTTCATCCGCATTCACGAAATTGTAATGGCTTTCATCGAGAAAACCGGCAAATACATCCTGGATCGCACTCTGATCGAAAAAATTTGGGAAGAGGACGAAGAGACCATCGAAGAAGCGCTGTTGGCATTCGCCAATATATTGTCAGAGAAGCCTGACCTGAACCCGCGCCATGACCGCGTTTATGAAATTGCCAAGTTCGACGAGCCCGATAAGTTTATCGAGGATATTCATGCTGACCTGACACTGCTTAAGAACATCAAACAACGGATTGAAACCCTGAACCTGGTCCATCAGGACCCCAAGAGCCAATGTCTGGTCGAGGCAGCTCAGAAAATCCTGGAAGCAAAACCGAAGCCAGGAGAACCGCGCCGCAAGGTAGTGATCTTCAGCGAGTATCAGGATACCATTGCCCACATTGCCCCTCAATTACAAGTCGCATTTCCAGGGCGTGTACTGATTGCACAAGGAGCGCTGAGCAAGAGTTTCTTCGACGATTTGCTAGCCAATTTCGATGCAAGTTATACAAAAGACCATCAGAAGGATGAATACGATATCCTTTTGGCAACGGATAAATTATCCGAAGGCGTTAACCTCAATCGCGCCGGAGCCTGTATCAACTATGATATTCCCTGGAATCCAACGCGTGTTATTCAACGTCTTGGGCGTATCAACCGCATCGGTGCAAAAGTTTTTGATACGCTCAATATTTACAATTTCTTCCCCACAGAGCAGGGCGCTGAAGTGGTCAAAAGCCGTGAGATTGCCGCCCAAAAGATGTTCTTGATCCATAATACCCTTGGGGAAGACGCTAAAATCTTTGCGCCGGATGAAACCCCATCCCCTGCTGAACTTTTCAAACGCCTCAACACGAACCCGGAAGAAACAGAAGAAGAAAGTCTGCTCACCGCCATTCGCCGGGAATTCTTCGATATTCAAGAGCAATTCCCGGAGATCGTGAAAGGACTGCCCGACTTCCCGCCGCGGGTGAAGACCGCCAAATGCGACAAAAACAACGAATTGCTGGTGTTCCGGCGCAAAGGACTGCAACTTTTCATTCATGCCGTACCCAATACAGAAAGTGAAAAGCCAGAAGTACAGGCTCTCTCATTAGAGGAAGCCATTCCGCACATTCGGTGTCAGCCCGATACCCCACGGGAAGCACTCAGCGCCAATTTCTGGTCTGCGTATGAAGCCGTCAAGGAACATCGTGAGCATATTCCCATGCCCCAAAGCGAGCAGTCCTTGAGCGTCAAAGCCGAAAATAACCTTAGAAGTGCTTTGGCAAATCATGCGGCTGATTTACAGGAATATCTACCATTTATCCAAACCTTGCTGAGAGACTTGAAAGAGTTCCAGACCCTGCCCAAATACACCCTGCGCCGTCTTGCCAGTGTGGAAATGAATGGAAAGGTTTCCCAAAAAGACCTGCAGCGCTTCCGTTCCGAACTGGAAATGCTGCACCGCACACTCGGCGGGGATTATCTGGAACTCATCGAGCGTCGCGCGAGAGAATTCCGCAGTGAAATCGTTATTGCAGTGGAGAATATTGCTGACAATGAAACAATCGATGGAGTTGAATAGAGAAATTGCAGCAGGTAGGTGATTATGAAAACAGAAAACAATTTTTTTGAGGAAGCAAAAGAGTGGTCGTGCCGAAAAATGGCGATTGTAGAAAAGTATCTAGATGGGTTTACAAAAATTTTAGGTAACAGAACTTCTTCAAGCTTGGTCTATATTGATGGCTTCGCAGGGAGAGGAATATACGGCAACGATATAAAAGGGTCTCCCGTGAGAGCTGCAGAGCTTGCGTCCGGGAAATATTCAAACATCTTACAATGTGTTTTCGTTGAGAAAGATGATGACAATTACAATGACTTGAAACAGTACACTACTCAGTATTCCTCTTGTGTTGAAATCTACAAAGGTGAACTTTCGGAATATACTGACAAGATTCTGAGTGACGCGGGCGACAGAGCTGTATTAGTCTTTTTAGATGCCTTTGGTGTTAAAGGGATGGAATGGAAAACGGTTCAAAAATTCATATCACGTAAGTTCATAACAGACTGCTGGCTTAGACTTGATCACCGAACCATTCTTCGGTTACTTGGATACATTGACTCCGATTCCAAAGATGCGCGGGGGAAACTAGATCTTCTAATTGAAACTTTTGGAATCTCTGATCTCAATTTGTTACGTCAGTTGACTAATGCCCCATCGCCACTAGAAAGAATACAATTGGTTGTGAGGTTATATCAATCTCGTCTAAAAACTAGCATGGGTGAAAATGGATTTGTTGGATCATACCCGATCATTTCTTTGGACAGACAAAAAAAGTACCATTTGATGTTTGCATGTAAGAACCGAAAAGCAGCAGTCCTTGCAAATGACATTGTGAATACTGTGGAAGATTACTTACCGGTTAAGCAAGCTGAATATCAAGAGCATATTCGCTTTCAAAAAACAAATCAGCCTTCTCTACTAGAGCTTACACCCTCTATGGATGAAATATTTTATTACAAGGTAAATAGTTTGAAGCAAAAAATATTAGAACTCCTTCATTCCCAATCAGATTTACTAACCATTCATTATGAACTAATAAATCAAAATCCTGATTTATTTGGAACTTTTCGTAGGAAACACCTCACAAAAGCTTTGTGCGAATTAGAAAAGGAAGGTTTTATAAACTTAAATGGAGCACCAAGTAGAGAAACAACAAAAGTCTCTCGCATATAATAGAATATTAGTGCTATAATGTTTACGTCATTATAAAATTTATAGGGAATTATGGCAGCTAAATCATCTATCGAATGGACTGAATCCACCTGGAATCCGCTGACAGGCTGTAATAAGGTTAGCCCGGGATGCAAACACTGCTATGCGGAACGTATGGCAAAACGGCTAAAAGCGATGGGTCAACCGAAATATCAGAATGGATTCAGGCTCACCTTACACCCTGAGGTACTTAATGAGCCGCTTACATGGCAGAAGCCACAAATGATTTTCGTCAATTCAATGAGCGATTTGTTTCATGAAAATGTGCCGTTTAAGTTTATACAAAGTATCTTTAATGTGATGGCCCGGGCCCATTGGCACACTTTTCAAATTCTTACCAAACGCGCCGAGCGACTGCTTGAACTTGATCCGGCCCTTGAATGGCCTGAAAATGTCTGGATGGGTGTTAGTGTTGAAAACCAGAATTACACCTTCCGTATTGATTGTTTGAGAAAAACTCATGCAAAAATCAAGTTTCTCTCTTTAGAACCCTTGCTAGGCCCAATTTCGGCCTTGAATCTGGAAGGGATCAACTGGGTTATTGTCGGCGGCGAATCCGGGCCCAATGCCCGTCCGATTCAGGCTGAATGGGTACGTGAAATTCGTGACCAATGCCTCGCAAGTCGAGTGCCTTTCTTCTTCAAACAATGGGGCGGAACTAACAAGAAAAAGTCAGGACGATTATTAGACGGGCAAACGTGGGAGCAGATGCCAATGTTGGTTCCAGCGGGAGACTAAATCAAAAAACTGGAGATTACAGCTTAACAGTAAGAGATGGCTTTTCTGCCCTCTCCCGCCTTCCGTAGCTCACGGGATAATCTAAAATTTCAAACCTTTCAAACAAAAAAGAAAGATGGCAGGGTAAGACTTCTCTTCTGCAACCGATGATCATCCGTGAATGACATCGGTGGAAACAAGCTCAATCGTGATTCGATCACCAGTATTAACATGAATTTCTTCAGGGGTGAACTGATAAGCACTGGCTTCAATGCGGATATGCCGTTCCTGGGGAGGTTTTTCTGGCAAGGGCAGCGGTAGCCATAAAATGCCTGCTGCCAGAAGGATCGAAAACCAGTTTTGCGTGATAAAGGATTTCAGGGTGTTGACAAAGGTCGCAATTCTGTTCATTGAGACAGCGATGTTGGGGAACCGTATTTAGAATAGGTTTGATCAATGATCCCTTGAATTTCTTCCAATGGTTTACCTTTTTGCTGCAAGCGCATGACATCCTGAGTAATATCTACACAAATCGAACATCCCAAAGCGTGGGTGTCAAAGGTAAGGTTCCCCGATAAAGACACTTCTTTTACATAACATGCATAATTGGAAGTGTGGCCTATGGCACCACACCCACAGTAACAGGGGATTTGTTTCATCACATCGGGGTTGGCTACTGCAAAACGGTATGCTTCCTGAACAGACACAGGGGAATCCTGCAGCTCTGCCGGCATTTGGGCGAGGGGTGCCATCAGGATATGGTCAGTTGAGGATCCGCTACAGGCAGTTACTAAAACCGGCAACAAGAGTAAGAGGATTATTAACCATCTGCGGGGAAAAAACCGTTTATACTCAATGTTTAATCGGAACATACGACCTCGATTTTGTTTGACCTTTTAGAAGTATATGAAGAAAAGAAAAATAATTTGAGCGCCATCTCGCTTTGTATTTTGTAAGCATAATTGCTTATTAGGCTGAATTAACTCTTCAGCAACTCTTTTGTGGAACCCTGAGATTGGTAACATTTAGTTTTCCTAACCCTTTTTGTCATTTGAGTGATTGGAAAGAGTAATGGTAATCAAGAGGAAACTACGGCATTTTTGAACAGTCTATTAAGCATGCAATAAAATTGCACAACATAAAAACCACAGGTTAATCGCTATTCCAACCGTATCCAAAAATTTGTTTATGAAGTGAAAGATTGACAATTTCCTGCTATTGAATAGTTTACTTCTTTCGGAATCATGCCGGTTATATAAAATTTGTTTTTGTTTTCCTTCTAAATTAGTACCTACACCCCCTCCACCGCATCCTGTATCCGCTCGGCAGTCGGGTGCAGGTAACGCCCGGTCGTTTCAATCCGGGAATGCCCCAAGATCGCCGCAAGTGTGGCTACATCCACCCCCTTCTCAATGGCACGGGTAGCAAAGGTATGCCGCAAGGTGTGCGGGGTGGCTTCCACCCCCGCAACCCGGGCATACTCCGCCACCATGCGCTGCACATCCCGCTCCGCCAGTGCCCTGCCGCTGCGGGAGAGAAACAGCCAGTCCAGTTCCACCTTCGGTCTTTCGTCCAGCCAGGCCTTCAAGGCCTGGCGTACCTCACCGTTCAATGGCACACGGCGGGTCTTGTTACCCTTGCCACCCCGCACCGTCAACCAGCCCGAACGCCCGTTCATCTCGACATCTCCCAGCCGCAGGCGTACCACCTCCCCCACCCGCAAGCCTGCCCGTGCCATCAGGTTCAGGATGGCAGTGTCCCGGGTACTGCCTTCGGCAGCGGCAAACAGCCTGCCCAACTCACGGGCAGAGAGAGCTTTAAGGGGCGGGGTGACCTGCTTGGGGCCTTTCACCTTCAAGGTGCGCCCCAGGTGGCGCAAGAGCGAGCGGATGGCTGCCAGGCGCAGGTTGACGCTGGCCGGTGAGAGCCTGCGCACGGTTTGCAGGTAGGCGGTGTAGTCCTTGACTTCAACGGCGGTGAGCAGGTTCCAGTCCACGCCTGCGCCGGTGGTGCTGGTGTACCACTCGGTAAATTCGTCCAGCGCAGAGCGGTAGCGTTCTGCCGTGCGGGGGCTGGTTAGGGTTGACAGGAAGTCCTCTATGGGGTTCATTGGTGCAGTTTCCCTTCACAAAAAACATTGTGCGACGCAGTTTAGAGCGGTTTTTAGCCCCAAAAACGGGGGTTTTGAGGGGTATTTGGGGTGTTTTGCGTCTTACAATGATTATTGTACGACTATATTGTGCGACACGCAAAGTGGGCCGTTTGTGCCTGAATTCTAAGGATTTGTTAACCTGTTGTTAACCTTTGTGACCTCAAAAATACCCTTATGGAAGCCTCCCTGGCAGCCTGCCCCTGAGTATCATAAAGAAAAGAAGTTTTTTCAACTTGAACTTGCCACTTCGATACCGCCCGATTGTTTCATCAAAAAATCACTATGGTTTGGCAGGCGAGAGTGAAACGATCGGGAGGTTTTCCTGATGAACACTATCTTGAACCTTCTTGTTGTTCTAGTCCTTGTTCTCAACTCCTTTCTGACATCCTTCATCCCGCTCAGCACTTCCGTCACACCCAAGGGTTATTCAATACCTGATAAAATCAATCGCCTCTTCCATTCTCTCCAGCAACAATCATCCCCTTCACCATCCCAAGAATCCAATCCAACCCAAGAAATCACCCCGTCACCTCCTAACGAGGGGGAAGAAACCATCAGCCCAACGGTGGATTTCACCCCCACACCTTCCCCGGCAATACCGCCCGCAGCAAACGAAACCCTCACGTTGCCTCCCCAGGAAACGCAACCGACAGATATCCTGTCATTTCGAGAGATACTGAAACAGGTTTTTTTCATCGAAGTCGATTCTCCCTTGCTGGTTGAAAATGAAAAAATCCTCTTGCGATGGAATTTCCCGGAAACTTTCTCCGCCAATCTCGGTGAACTTCGTCTTCAAATCATCCTGCCGAAAGGAATTCAACCATCCGAAGGGCAGGATGGCAAATGGGAAGAACCCATCTTTACACTTTACCCAAAAGAAACACAGGGAGAATTAATTCTGATCCCGCAAAAAGTCGAGGATCACCTGCTGGAGATTCGCGCAACCGGTTGGGTAAATGATGATCCCATCTTTTCGGATAACCTCTTTCTGGCCCGACCCAATTTAGTTGCGGGTACAACCGAAGCCAGGGCAGTAGATGCCCAAAATCGTGTCTCGGTAAGTTTTCCATCCGAATCTTCTTCAGAAGAACTGTCGGTGGTGATCCTGCCGGTCTCGGACAAGCATAGATGGATCAGCGGTGCAGACCAGACAGCCTTTGAGATCCTTGCCATCAATAAGGCAGGTGAACCGGTAAAACACTTCGAAAAACCGCTAAAAATCGAAGTCCAATATGATCCCGAATTGTATGGCGGCAACGAAGCAGCCCTTTATCTCTCCTACTTGGACGAAGAAAAAATGGAGTGGCTCTACCTGCCCAGTCGGGCAGATGCCGAAACCCACATCCTCACCGCATATACCGATCACTTCACCCTGTTCAACCTCAATTCCGACAACCTGCAATCCCCTCTCATGAATCGGCCGGAAAGTTTTCAAGTCGCCGATTTCACCGGCGCAGGAACTTTCTCTATTCCGATCAGTCTGCCACCCGGGCCGGGTGGTTTTCAACCCTCCTTGTCCCTCGAATACAACAGCCAGATTGTAGATACCGCCAACATTGTTACGCAAGCCAATTGGGTCGGCATGGGTTGGTCACTGGATGTTCCGTATATCTTCAGAGACATGCACGGCACTTCTTCGGATACCAGTGATGATACTTTTCATCTGATCCTTAACGGCGTGTCCCATCGCCTTTTGAAGGATGCCAACGGCGTTTATCACACCGAAAGTGAAACCTTCATCAAAATCAATTATTACCAGTACACCTCATACGAACCCTGGTGGGAGGTGTGGGACAAGGAGGGTAACCGTTACCTCTTTGGACAACGATACGTCCATTTCCGCGATGCTCCCGATAATCGCTACATCAGCCGCTATCTTCGTATAAGAGGGCAGGATTGGGCATTTGAAAACTACCGCTGGTCGGTCAATACCATCACCAACAAGTTCGGTAAGGAAATTCGCTTTACATATACCGAGTTCACCAAACCGGTCGACCGCGATGACAATGGCTATAACGATGATTATTACGACCGTTCGGTGCTTCCCGAGTCGGTCATCTACCCGAACAACCGTTATCGGGTATTCTTTACCTTTGCTCATGATCGAACCGACTACCGTACCTGGTGGGACAGTACGCCGCTCAATTTCTTCTACGACAAAAGTCGTCTGGTTTCTCTAAAGATCCAACACAATCCCGACGGCAATCCCGCTTTCACCAACGCCACCACCGTATATCAATACAATTTCTTCTACAATCTGGACAACGTCTCCGGCATGAGTTCTGCCCCCATCTTCCCTAACTATACCTGGGAGGCAGGTGGAAAGACGCTGGCGCTGAATGCCTTGCAACTGGTTGCATTTGACAGCAATAATCAGCCTTCCTATCAGCCCATGATCAAATTTTATTACGATGATCAAATGCATCTGACCAGAGTGGATAATGGTTTCGGGGGCATTTACGAATTCACCTACTCCCGATGGTACTCGTGGGCGAGTCCGGGCAGTGAATTCGATAACGGCAACCCATGGGATAACCCTAACTTCCCCGCCGTTTGGAGAAAAAATCTCAGCCATTACATCCAACCCGGCCAGGATTTGAACAATGTAGTCGAATATGAGTGGGGGATTGGCAGTGAGGATATGCTCGTCAGAACTCAATTCCCGTATAAGGAATATCAAAATGTCTTCCTGGGCAGTCAATATGAATTGCACATCAAAATTCAAATGCCCGCAATCGCTCCTAATCCTTCCTCGATGAATCTTTTCATCGGCATGGATGATGGGCTGGGAAACACCTACAATTCTGGCGGACAAGCCGGGATGGATGTTTTCCCAATGAGCAAACCAAATAACGCCACCCTCAATCTCAACTTGAGTTATACCCTTCCTGCCTCTTCCCGACCCGTCAACTGGGCCAATAACGGCAGTGGTCTAACCAAATTTCGCATTGGCTGCCGCTGGTCCCCCAATAATTATTGCCGTCTCATCGAACTGCAATTCCGCCGATTACCCACTTACTACCGCGTGAGCAGCAGAAAATTGACCGACCAGATCACCGGCAAAAGCTACACCTTTTCCTACACCTACGAAGGCGCTTCGATGAACAACGAAATCGGTTTCGGCGAGTTCAACCAACCATTATCTACATTTTACGACCCGCCCTTCACCGTCTTTCGCGGCCACAAGAAAGTCATCCAGATCGGCCCCGATCAACGTAAAACAACCACCGAGTTCTACCAGCTCACCAAAGACCGTCCTTATTACAGTGAATTCTATGTAACCGGCTCGCCGATGAAGATAACCATCCAAAACGGTTCCAATCAAAAACTAACCGAAACGATCCTCTACTACGCCTATGATGCATGGACGCCGCAGTATCCCTTCAGCACAAAAGCAGATCTTCGTATTCGCTGGGTACGAAAAGCCAGTGAAGAGAACCTGGTGTACTCTTCCAATGGAACGACCTGGACGGCATCCAAAAAATACTTTTACTATGACCCACTCCGGCAAAACGGCCAGCAGTACGGCAATTTGACCAACCTGGTCGAATCATTCTGGAATGGAAGCACCTGGCAGGATTACCGCGTCCACTGGTGGGGATATTATCCCAATAACTCCGGCAACCTCTACCTGGTCGGCTTGCCCGGTTATCATAATGTGTATGCCTGTCCCGGCGGTTCTCAAAACGGAAATTGTTACACCATCGGTCAGGCGGGTATCTCCGCCAGCCTTGTCCATTATTCCTTGTGGTATCTATACGATAATCAAAATATGTACAATCTCCCTCCAACTGCCGGGGTTTTGACCGGCCATCGGTTGCTGCTCTACTGGCAGGATCCGGTCAATCTAACCGGCCCTATTTATCAGGACACCGCTTATTCCTACGACAGTTGGGGTAATCAAATCTCGGTCAATCGCTACATCCAGCCCAACATCTTCAACGGCTTTGCTGCCGGTTCGTTTCAGAATACCTCCTTCTGTTACGGGGTGGCCAATCAACCGGCCGGTTGCAGCGATGACGGTTATTACACTTTCCTAAAATGGGAAAAGAACGCCCTTTCACACGTGACCACTTATCAGGATTTTGACTTCCGCATCGGCAAACCGCGCCGGGTCACCGACCCCAATAGCAACGATGTCTGGTTGACCTATGACAGTTTTGGCCGTTTGACGAGTGAAGTCCACCCCGGGGATAGCTCCACCCTGCCCACCACTCGCTATGTCCATTGCGACACCTGTTATCCCTATATGTTTGCCATTGTTCAACGCATCGAGGCCGGGAACGACAGTCTGCTGTTCAAAAAGCGTTTCTTCTTCGATGGCTTGGGCAGGATCATCCAGACTCACATTCCCAACGCCACTTTGCAAAAACCCGACCAGAGCGGTGTTGAATCTCGCGACATCGTGGTGGATTACGATTACGATGCTTATGACCGCCTCATCCGCGAAACAGTCCCCTACGACACAAACCCTACCATGGGCTACAAAGGTCAGGCGTTCAGTGTGCAACCCTTCACCGCGACCACTTACGATATACTGGGCAGACCGTTACAGATTATTCGGCCGGACGGTACGATCGAAAGCGCTTACCAGTACAACGGTTTGGAAACCTCGATCACCAATGCCAACAATCAGACCACCTACCAGACGCAGGACGTATGGGGGCGAATTATTGAGGTCAAGCCACCCGCCGGGCCGAAAACTCGCTACCTGTACGACCCGCTCGACCGGTTAACCGCTGCCCAGCAGATCGAACGCAACAGCACTACCCCCTTTGCGGTAACAAATATTTCCTACGATTACGGCGGGCGTAAAACCTCGATGATTGACCCCGACATGGGCTACTGGAGCTATGCCTACGATGCGCTTGGTAACCTCACCCGCCAGACCGATGCTCGCGGACAGCGAATTTGTCTCTATTACGATCCGCTCAACCGTTTGCTCGGTAAACATTATCGCAGCGATGATGCCTGCCCCTCCTCTCCAACCTATCAGGTCAGTTTTGCCTACGACCAGGGCACAAACGGCAAAGGCCAGCGCACTTCGATGAGCGACCCCAGCGGCAGCACCAGCTGGACGTACGATGCGCGCGGTAGAATGATCTCCGAAACCAAATCCATCAGCGGGCATGGCACCTATCGCATGGAATGGGTCTATAATTCTGCTAACCAGATCCAGCAGATCAAGTACCCCGGTGGTAACGATGGCAGCCTGGGCGAAACAGTCACCTACACCTATCACCCCCAATTGACCGTGAGTACGGTCAACGGCGCCACCCTGTATGCCCCGGAATTACGCTATGATGCTGCCGGAAGAACCGTTGAGCAGCGCTTTGGCGGCTCGGCCACTGCGCCGATGCTCAAACAAAAATTCGAATACTTCGATTGGAAAGTTTATCCAGGGGGAAACTGTCAAAATGCCGCCTCGTGTGGACGATTGAAGAATATCCTTGTCGAAAAAGTCGCTTCTCAACCGGCCGTTCACCTCAACCTGATGTACACCTATGACCCGACCGGTAACATCACTCGCATTGACGATTTTGTGATGGGCAGCCCACAATCTCAGCAATTCGCTTATGATAGCCTGAACCGTCTCGTATCGGCCTCTACCAGCGGTGGCACGAACGGCCTCTATAGCGAAACCTACGCCTATGACAACATTACCGGCAATCTTTCCCGCAAAGGTGCCCCCGGTCAAGAGGGATATTACGCCTACGATCCGCTTCACAAGCACGGTGTGCAACGCGTTACCGGCATTGGCGGTAGTAACAAGACCGTCTCCATCCGCGCACGTGGCAGTGTCGCAGGTGGGGTTTGGCCGGAGATGAAGCTGTACGTCAACGGTCAGGAAAGAGCCGTCTGGTCGGTAACCTCGACCGCCTACGCCGACTACTCGGTCTCGACATCCCTCACCGGTCAGGATGTCTTTGAGGTCGTATTTACCAACGATGCGGTGATCAACGGCGAAGACCGCAATTTGTATGTGGATTATGTCATCGTGGACGGACAGACCCTTCAGGCCGAGGGCGGAGCGGCCATCCTCGACCGCGGCCAGGGAAGCGCTTCCTTTGACGGCGTAGATGTCATCTTTGGCCAGGAAGCCATCTACTGGAATGCCGCTCTGCGCTTCGTGCGCGGCAGCCGGGCTTTTGCCTACGGTTACGACCAGAATGGCAACATGACCAGCCGCCTTCAAGATGGCGCTGCCTCGATACTGACCTACGACGCCGACAACCGGTTAGTGCAGGTAGCGCGCAGCGGCAATGTCATCGTTTCCTTTACCTACGACGGGGACGGCAAACGCGTCAAAGGAGTGGATAACGGACTGGTCACTCTATATCTGGATGATTTCTTCGAGGCCGTGCTGGCCACCCCCACACCAACCTCAACCGCCACAGCCACCCAAACCAGCACTTCCACCCGGACCTCCACGGCAACCGCCACCCCCACAAGCACCCCCACCTCAACGTTCACCCCCACTGCTACACCGACTATAACCCCCAGCCCCACCAACACCGCAACCCCCACCGCTACCCAACCACCCGACCTGATCTTCGCCGATGGCTTCGAAAGCGGCAACTTGAACGCCTGGTCTGCCGTGGCAGGTGGGGCAAACCTGAGCGTGACCACCCCTGCTGCCCTGCGTGGTAGTTACGGCTTGCAAGCCGTGGTCAACGACACCACCACCGCCTACCTGCAGGACAACTCCCCCACCGCCGAGCCGCGTTACCGCGCCCGCTTTTACTTCGACCCCAACTCGGCCGTGATGAGCAACGGCCACAGCCAATTCATCTTCGTTGCTCTTGATGAAAGCCTTTCTCAGAATAACGACATCCTCCGCCTGAGGCTGAACTACCAGAACGGCTACCGCCTGCGTATTGAAGGGCGTCAGAACGACGGCAGCCTGTCCTATGGCGCTTACCAGACCCTCTCCGACGAGGCTCATTTCATCGAATTCGACTGGCAAGCGGCTGCCAACGGCCGGGTGGATATGTACCTCGACGGGCAGTTGGTGAACACCCTCTACCTGACCACCGATCAGTTGCGAGTCGACAGCGTGCGCCTGGGACCGCAGGTCGTGACTGCCGGGGTGAGCGGAACGCTGTTCTTCGATGCTTTCGAATCGCGCCGCACCAGTTACATCGGCCCCTCGGCCTTCCGGCCCACTCTGACGGTGGCAGCAGGCTGGTCACCGCTCACCAACATCCTCGAACGGTTTTGGCACTGGCTGAGCACTCTTTTCGCCCACCCGCCTGCAGTCCAGCAGCCCGCCCTTTTGCAGGCCGTACCCGCCGGGCAGACCTGGCGCAACTACATCCTCATCGGCAGCCAGCGGATTGCTGTGAGGGAATATACCGCCGCCGCCAGCAGTGTCTATTTCCTGTTCGGTGATCACCTGGGTTCGACCAGCGTAGTCACCGATAGCGTCGGCTCATCTCGTTCCCGCTATCTCTACAAAGCGTGGGGCGAATTGCGCTATACTACCGGTGAGTATTCCGTGCGCAACAAATTCACCGCCCAACGCGAAGAAGCCACCCTGAGCCTGTACGACTACCGCGCCCGCTTCTACGACCCCCTGCTGGGACGCTTCATCCAGCCGGATAGCCTCGTGCCCGGGGCGGGTAACCCGCTGGCATGGGACAGGTATGTCTACACCCTCAACAACCCGGTTCGCTACACCGACCCAATAGGACATCGAGCATGTAATGGTACACACCCCCGCGATTGTGAACCAGACGCACCCCTCACTTCTTATGGCTATAAAAATGCCATCCATCATGAATTTGGATGGACCGTCTTGGGCAATTTCTCCCTTGTCCAACTTCAAATCATTATGAAAACTGGCATTGATATTCGTGCTTATGCAGACTCACACACTGGTGGTCAGGGTGATTATTGGATTAAGAAAAACTTGGGTAATGTGGTATTCCATGTGGGTGGGTTAATTCAAAAATATGCATCTCTCAAGACCGGTGCGCCCACTTCACTGGTTGCACCACACCGCCATGTCTGGCTGTCAAGTTCGTTTGAGACCTTTTGGCATCCTCATCAGCACATTGCCCATGAATTGGGTCATGTTTTCGATAACAATTTTGTCAATATAGGTATACTACCTGCCACCGTCATCGGTGGGAGCCTGGGTGATGCTGCGGTCAGATTTGCAGGCGGTATTCCGCTAGGCAAGAGATTCAATACCCCTCCACTTCAAATTCCAGAGGATTTCAAATGGGGAAGTTTCGCTCGAAGTGGATATGGCAATGGATCAACTGCCGATTACTTCGCAGAGGCTTTTGCCTGGAGTATCTACAATCCAGAGGTTGTTCCCGGCTCGTTATCAATATGGGTCAGTGCTATCGTTTCGCTCACTCAATAGGTGGTCCATGAAAATTCTTCATTTTCTTCTTTTGTTTGGAATTCTCTTTCTATACCCCCTGGGCTGTACCCCACCACCCCCCTCCACTCCAGAACCAGGTCAGATTATTCTTGATTCACCTTGCTCTCCGCCTTGCTGGTATCAGATCATTCCGGGTAAAACCACCAATGCTGAGGTGCCCCCCCTGCTCAGTCAGATACCAGATTTTGATCAAGAACGCTCCACAAAAATCGGCCCCTGGGCTGGTTATTCAGAGGTCTATAGACTATACTTTCATGGAGATTATTTTAAGGGTGAGATTCTCATGCAGGATGATGTTGTAAATCGTATCGGTTTATTTGGAAATTTCAATCTGAGTTTAGAAAACACCATTGAAACCTTTGGGAAACCCGATCAAGTTGTAATTTCGAGGGTTTGGACTGGTGATATTGCCACAAAGAGCCTTTACCTGCTTTACCCTGAGACCGGATTGGTTATTCGCGTGGATCAAAGTGGCTTCAAGCCAATAACGGTTGAAAGGGCTGATCAGGTAGATTTTATTTGTTTCTTGAATGCCGATACTTACTTCGATTCACTCACCCAAACACCGGAAATTGTGACCTCAGAAGAACTTGCCAAACAAATTCTTTCCTGGCCGGGGTGGGGAGCAGTGCTGGAGGATTAAACGCCGTTGATAACAAATTGCCACTTCACCGCCCAACGCGAAGAAGCCACCCTGAGCCTGTACGACTACCGCGCCCGCTTCTACGACCCCCTGCTGGGACGCTTCATCCAGCCGGACAGCCTCGTGCCCGGGGCAGATGACCCGCTGGCTTGGGACAGGTATGTCTACACCCTCAACAACCCGGTTCGCTACACCGACCCCAGCGGCCATATGTTTTCAGTTGATATGGATAGTGGTGTTAAGCCCGAGGTTATTGCCAAAGAAATAGAACACGAGTTTGAATGGAAAATTCACGGAGAGTGGAAACTTGAGCAATTATTTATTGTCTGGAATACCGCTATATTTCTTCGACACTCCATCGCCACTTTTCGTAATGATGATGGAATTAACTGGATAAGGAATTATTTAGGGGGAACGAATTTTTACCTTTCCATTTTTGATTTTTCATTGGCACCAAATGAAAAATCGGTGTTTTTACCAAAAAACTTTGAAAATATGCTATGGGAAGGTGGGGTTAATGGAATGATACTCCATGAATTAGCCCATGTTCTTGACAATAGGATTGCTTTGGAATCTGCGAGGGGTGCAAGAATTTATCCATCTGCCCTGAAAGGCAATGGGAACATAAATGGAGTTCTTATTCCAGCAGTAATAGCTGGTGGTGGTCCAGCGGATGAATTATACAAGTTTGCAGGTGGAACACCCGAATTTCTACGATTTAGAGGTGGGATAAATACCCCAATTCAAAATCAATTTGGGATTAATTACTCATATGGAAACAATAGCTCAGCCGACTATTTTGCTCATGCTTTTATGGTGTCGATTATAGATTATTCAAACGTTCCTGAAATAGCACGACTGTGGATGAAAACTTATATAAGCTTATTGAAGTAAATCTTTCTCATCTGCGTGGAGGTGATTGTGATAAGGAAAATTCTCAAATTAGTTCCCCTCTTTTTTACAATAATGATAAGTTCATGTAATCACCAGTTATATCCATCCATAGTATTAAATTGTGATCCACCTTGCTGGGGTGAGGTTATTCCCGGTGAATCGGCTAAATCATTTGTATTGGAAACTTTGAGAGAAAATCCTGAAATTGATCGGGAAACCATCGAAAATTCACTAATTCCTCAATTTTCATTCCCAGACGTAGTCTCATGGAGTTTTTCAGAGGGTGGAGAAGGGATTGCTTATTTTGATAATGATATCTTGATGCAAATTGAGTTTCGCAAGTTGAAATACCCTCTTGATTACTTAATAACTGAGTTTGGAGACCCCGATTATGTGTTTATAACACCATATTGGGGTAGGGAAATCAATATTTGGTTGTTGTACGAGGATCAAGGAATATTATTAAGTTATACAAAAAAATTGAACTTAAGCGATTTTGTAAAAATAGGGTCACAAGATAGGATTACCACGATTGCATATTTCGATCCTAAAATAGAAGATAGGATTATGAAAGACATAACCAGATCGGCAAGAGAATATTACGGTAAATCTCTGGAGGTGTTAAAACAACCATGGACAGGTTATGGTGAATTTGAAATAAGATAGTCTCTTCAGATTTCAGATCTTTCCAAAAGCAGAAATATCATTGGGATAAATTAGTGTGTTGAATTCCCACACACTTTTGAACCTACCCCCAGGAAAATTCTAACGATAAACCTAGACCGCCTGCTTATCTCTCGCAGGCGGTCTGTTCGGCTCGTTTCGGCACGCATACGGCGGTTACTTGATCCATTGGTCGAGCCGTCTATCCAGCGCATACTGCCCGCTGCCGATGTACACCGCCGTCCAGATGAGACGGACAATGAACACGACAGCGAACAGTACTGCAACCACCAGCAGGATGGTATCCACGGCGGCGGTGTCCAGACCCAAGAGGGTCTCGAAGTCCACCCCCGCCAGATACAACCCCGCCCCGGCCAGGAACAAAATCAAGTGTTTCATGGCTGCTCTCCTTTTTTCGAGTGGTTTTTCGGGCTGGCTGCCCTCTGACCGCCCACCCTCACGGATGAGCAGACAGAGAAGGCAGCCAGCCGCCACCCGTCCCGGCACACTGCGGGTAAGCGTGCCGGAAATGCGGAGAGCAGCCACTCCCGCCGTATTCGCCTGTCAACGAGCCGCCCGGAGACCAGGGACGGGCTGATCCCCGGACGGGGA
>ENA-ORXB01001297-ORXB01001297.1-sediment-metagenome-genome-assembly--contig:-NODE-1297-length-31351-cov-3.027339_pt1 | contig 31351 bp, 18 predicted proteins | sample MGYA00237863_ERZ511475 | MGnify/ENA primary metagenome ERZ511475 (study PRJEB26305, sample SAMN06343858) | sediment metagenome | isolation source: hot spring sediment | place: Canada: British Columbia... | reverse complement strand
AAGGCCGACGGCATGGCAAGCCGGCAGTGCGTCGGCGGGTTCCAGTCTTCAGGACTGAGAGACCGGCGGGGGCGACTGTGGTTTTCCACGGTCCGCGGAGTGGCGCGCCTCGACCCGGCCCGCATCCCCGCCCGTAGCGCGCCGCTCCCGGCGATCATTGAAGAACTGACCGTCGACGGCCGTACGTTGCCCGCCTCTAAGCTCGTTCGCCTGCCCCCGGGCGCACACCACGTCGAGATCCGTTACACGGCCGTCAGCCTGCGCGATCCCCACAAGCTGCGTTTCCGCTACCGGCTGGAAGGCTTCGACCAGGACTGGATCGACGGCGGCGCGCGCCGGGCGGCCTTCTACACCGGTCTGCCTCCGGGCCGGTACGTGTTTCGGGTGCTGGCCTCCACCGGCGACGGAGTCTGGAGCGCCGAGGGGCCGGCGCCGGTCATCGAAATCGCACCCTATTTCTGGCAAACCACATGGTTCTACGTGCTGGCGGCCTGGGTGCTGCTCATGGCCGCCGTCGGCGCCTATCTCTGGCGAGTGCGCGCTCTGATGAGGCGTAATGCCGCGCTCGAACGCACGGTGCGCGAACGCACGGCGAGCCTGGCGAGCGCCAACGAGGAGCTGGCGAAGCTGGTGTCCCGGCTGGAGAACCAGTCAGCCGAGCTTGAGGCAGCCCGGTGCCGCGCCGAGGAGGCCAGCCGCGCCAAGAGCGAATTCCTGGCCAACATCAGTCATGAGATCCGCACTCCGATGAACGCCATCCTGGGAATGACCGCACTGCTGCTCGACAGCCAGCTTACGCCGGCCCAGCGGGACGATCTGACAACCGTGCGCAGCTCCGCCGAAGGCCTGCTCGCGCTGCTGAACCAGGTGCTCGAATTCTCGCGGATGGAGGCGGGAGGTATCCGGCTCCAACCGGCGCCCTTCTCGCTGCGGCACCTCGTCGAGGAGTGCGTCCGCACCTTGTCGCTCGAAGCGCGCCAGAGAGGCCTCGAGCTAACTGGCGAGGTCCGAACCCCGGGCGACGGCTACCTGGGCGACGAAGCCAGGCTCCGCCAGATCCTGTTGAACCTCGTCGGCAACGCCCTGAAGTTCACCGAGGCCGGCTCGATCCGCGTGCTGGCGGCCGAGGAGGCGGGCGAGGACGACCGGAAGGCGTTGCACTTCACCGTCGCCGACACAGGAATCGGCATCCCGGCCAACAAGCTCCAGATCATCTTCGAGCGCTTTGAGCAGGTGGACGGCTCCGCCAGGCGCGCTCACGGCGGCGCAGGCCTCGGCTTGGCCATTTGCGCCAAACTCGTCGGGCTCATGGGGGGGCGCATCTGGGCGGAAAGCGAGCCGGGCCAGGGGAGCCGCTTTCACTTCCTGGTCCCATGCGAGGCCGCCGAAGGCACCGTCGAGGCCCCGCCCCCGGGGGTCGGCCTGCCGGCCTCTGCCGTGCGCCCGCTCAAGATCCTTGTGGCTGAGGACAACCGGGTCAACCAGATGCTGACGCGGCGCCTGCTCGAAAAAGAGGGCCACTCGGTGTGGCTCGCCTCAAACGGCGAGGAGGCCGTCGCCGCCTGTCGCCAACAGCAGTTCGACCTGGTGCTTATGGATTTGCAGATGCCCGGTTTGGACGGCCTGGAGGCGACGCGGCGCATCCGCGGGGGCGAATGCGGTCGCAGGGCGCTCATCGTCGCGCTTACCGCTCACGCCATGGCGGGCGACCGCGAACGGTGCTTTGAGGCAGGCATGGACGACTACCTGGCCAAGCCGATCAACGTCGTCGAGTTAGCGCGCGTGACCGCGCGGGCCGCCGGCCTGGCCTCTCCGGTCCAGAAGCCGTAGATCCCAACCGGCCGAGTGTATCATAGGGGGAACGAAAGGAGTCACTCCGATGCCTTCCTTTACGCGGCGAGACTACTTGCAATCGTCTCTGGGAGGGCTCGCTGCGGCCCGCTCCGCCGCGGCCGCCTCTGGCGAGCCCCTCGCCCGCGGCTTCCAGCTTACCGAGGTGTTTGCACCCGGGCAGCACTCCCGCATGAGGCTGGCCGTGCAAACAGGCCTCAACTATGCGATCGCCACCGTCGCCGGCCGGCTCTCCAAGACCCCGCGCAACCAATACCTGGACACGCTGGCAGCGATCCAGAACGAGTTCGCCGCCCATGGCCTCAAGATTGCCGGCGTCGAAAGCGACCCGGTGCCCACCGGCAAGACCAAGCTGGGGCTGGACGGGCGCGACGAGGAGATCGAAAACTACATCGCCGCCATCGAAGCCCTGGGCAAGTTGGGCATTCCGCTCATCTGCTGGAACTTCATGGCCGGTCTCGGCTGGTACCGCACGAACTTCGAGGTCAGGGAGCGCGGCGGCGCCTTGACGAGCGAGTTCCGTTACGAGGACGCCCAAAAGCAGGGCCTGACCCAGTGGGGCGAGGTCCCCGAGGAGAAAATCTGGGACAACATCACCTATTTCCTCAAAGCGGTGATACCGGTAGCTGAAAAGGCCGGCGTCCGTATGGCGCTCCATCCCGACGATCCGCCGCTTTCGCCCCTGCGCGGCATCGCGCGCATCGTCACCAGCGGCGCCAACTATCGCCGCATCCTGAATATCGTGCCCAGCCCGGTCCACGGCATCACCTTCTGCCAGGCCAATTTCAGGGCCATGGGCGAAGACATTTACTCGCTGGCGGAGACCTTCTGCCGCGAGGGCAAGGTCTTCTTCGTCCACTACCGCGACATTGAGGGGCAGGGCAGATACTTCCGCGAGACCTTCCACGACAACGGTCCCACCGATATGGTGCGGATGCTCCAGATCTACCACGACGCCGGCTTCCGCGGCCCGATTCGTCCGGACCACGCGCCTACCATGGAGGGCGAATCCAACGACAACCCAGGCTACGCCCTGATCGGCAAGGTTCTGGCCTTCGGCTACATGAAAGGCATCATGGAGGCGCGAGGCATCCCGTACGAGTGAGTCCGCCGCGCTTGCGAGCGCGCAAAATCAAGCATGGGCATTTTTAACTTGAGACACAGATTTTTTCACAGATTTTTTACTTGACACAGCGGTGCGACCGCCCGTATTCTGCCTTGGAAGGCCCGGTGCCCGTGCCGCTGCCGGGCTGGGCATCAGAGGAGGGTTTCAAAAATGAGAACGCCAGTGGCTGCCTTGCTGTTGGCTTGTGTCTGCGTCCTGAACGCTCCGGCCCAGCGGGTGACCGGAGAGATCGTCGGCACGGTACGCGATCCGAGCGACTCGGTGGTTCCCAACGCTCGCGTCACCATCACGCACGAGGCCACCAACGCCGTTCGTAGCGTCGGGACCGACGCGATGGGCTTCTACCGGGCGCCGACGCTGGAGATCGGCCCGTACTCGATCGAAGCGAGCGCCGAGGGCTTCAAGACCGTCGTGCGGCGCGGGGTTGAGCTGCGCGTCAACGAGGTGCTCCGCGTTGATTTCCGCCTCGAGGTCGGCGCGGTGACCGAGCAGTTGACGGTCGAGGCCGCTGCGCCCGTGGTGGCGACCGAGACCGGCGAGGTCAGCCACATCGTGGGAAGCCGGGAGGTGGTCAATCTCCCACTGAACGGGCGCGTCTTCATCCAGCTCGGCATGATCAATCCCGGCGTCAATCAGAAGGCCTACGGCGCAAGCGGCGGCTTTGTCGCCAACGGCCTTCCCTCGCCCTATATCAATGTGCAGATGGACAGCGGTGACATCATGGACTTCGCCGACCAGAACGGGCAGATCGGCGTGCTGGCGAACTTCGCCCCGAGCGTGGACTCGATCGCCGAGTTCACCATGCAGACCTCCAGCTACAGCGCGCAGTACGGCAAGCAGGCCGGCGCCAACGTGAACATCATCACCAAGTCCGGAACCAACGAGATCCACGGCACGGCCTTCGAGTTCTTTCGAAATGAGAAGCTTGATGCCCGCAACTTCTTCTCCGCCGCTCGGCCGCGCCGGCTGTTGAACCAGTACGGCGGAACTCTCGGCGGCCCGATCGTCCGCGACAAGCTGTTTTACTTCTTCTCCTTCGAGGGCACACGCAAGCGAGTCGGACTGGTGAACACGCAGACGGTCCCGACGCCGGCCATGCGCCGGGGGGATTTCAGCGCCCTGCTGCCGGGGACGGTCGTTCGCGATCCGGACACCCGGACCCCTTTTCCAGGCAACGTCATCCCCGCCGCGAAAATCGAGGCGCTGGCTGTCGAGGTGCTCGAGAAGGCGTACCCGCTGCCGAACTTCGCCGGCACCCCGAACTTCCGCGAGGCGCCCGTGCAGGTGCTCCGGCAGGACCAGTATCTGCCCAAGATCGACTGGCAAGTCTCGCCGGGCAACCGCATCTCGACGCGCTACATCATCAACAACCTGCTGGATTACATTCCTTGGGCGATCGGAGGTCCCGGCTGGTGCGGCTATGGCTACCCCGGTTGCTCGATCACCAACGACACGCGCGACCAGAACTTGATGGTGAACGTGACTTCCACCATCAGCCCCACGACCGTGGCGGCCACCCACTTCATGTATATGCGCCGGAACGAAAACCCGGTGCCGATCGGCATCACCGCCCAGCGGATCGTCAACATTCCCGAACTCAGCCCGAACAACCTCCAGAGCAAGATGCCGACGATCAATATCAGCGGCTTTGCGGGCAGCCATGTCAATAACGAGCATCCTCATCCGCGCGTGCTGAACGTCTTCAAGTGGAGTGAGCACATGACGCGCGTCATGGGCCGGCACACGCTGACCTTCGGCGGCGACGTGGCGCGGCTTTATTACCACAATCGGGCCGACTACGTCACCAACGGCACGTTCACCTTCGACGGCTCGGCCACCGGCTATGCGCTCGCCGACTTCCTCACCGGGAGGGCCTTCTCCTACATCGAGAACACCGAGCCGCTGCTGGCGCCCAACCGCACTTGGCGCGTCGAGCCTTATATTGAGGACCGCATCAAGCTGACGCCGCACTTCACGCTCGGTCTCGGCCTGCGCTGGTCGTTGTATCCGCCCACGATTCAAAAGGGAGACCGCAACTCCAACTGGAGTGCGCGTTTCTTTGATCCGGCCAAGGCGCCGCAGATCGACCCGTCGAACGGGCGTCTAATTCCCGGGACATTCGATCCGAATACCTATTTCCTGAACGGCGTCTTTGTCGCCGGCAAAGATTCGCCCTATGGGCGCAAGATCGTCAAGACGCGCTACACCAATTTTGGACCCCGGCTCGATCTGGCCTGGGATCCGACCGGGCGCGGGAGCGTTCTTTGACGCACCGGTAGGCAACTACTACGACTGTTGCGGCGGGACCAAGCCGCCGTTCTCTTTGCAAACAACGATCTTCAACACGTTACTTCGGAATCCGGGTGGCGGAGCGCAGATCCCGCAGGCCACCACCTTTCAACCCACCCAGGAGGAAGGCTTCATCACGACGGTCTGGACATGGAATTTCGGCCTCGAGCACGAGATTCCCCCCCGCACAAAGCTGAGCGCGGCCTACGTCGGCAATCACGGTTATCACCAGCCGCAACGCCCGGACATCAACCAGCCGCGGCAGCTCAGCGCGGATGTGGCGCTGGGACGCATCAACGTCAACGCCGTCCGTCCTTATCGAGGCTTCGCCGACCTGCGCCAGTGGCAGTTCAGTTCCGGCTCGAAGTACCACAGCCTCCAGGTGCTGCTCGATCGCCAGTTCGCCAACGGCTTTCAGGTGCGGGCTGCGTACACGTTCAGCAAGACCACGACCGCCGGCTGCGATTCGCTCTACTGTGCTCCAGTGGACAGCTATGACTACCGGCTCACGCGCGGCCTCGCCGGGCAGGACGTGCCGCACATATTCGTGATCAGCTACTTGTGGGCGGTTCCGGGCTTCCGCAACCAGACGACGCTGGCGGGGCGCATCCTCGGCGGCTGAACGCTCGCCGGAATCACCTCATTCCAGAGCGGCAGCCCGCTGAACGTGACTATTTCTCCCAACCGGGCCGGCAATGCCGCCCCGGGCCAGCGGCCGAACATCAACAACCGCGTCTCTCAAGCCCGTCGGGTCGACTCCTGGTTTGACACCGCGATCTATTCGCTGCCCGACCCGGGAACTTACGGCACCCTGGGCTACAACGCCGCAGGCCGTGGCCCTGGGATCAACAATTTCGACGTCGGCATTCACAAGCAATTCGCGCTCACCGAGGCGCTCCGATTGGAGTTTCGCTCGGAGTGGTTCAATCTCTTCAACCACACCCAGTTCTCTGGCATCGGCACGACGTTCGGAACGGCGACGTTCGGCCGCGTGACCTCGGCGCGCGACGCGCGCATCGGCCAGATGGCGGTGAAGCTGATCTGGTGACGGGCTGCGGCCCGCCGGGAGGCCCCGCTTTGGCGTAAGCTGGTCCGTTCGGACTTCCATGCTCCTGGGGATCTTCCTGGCGGTCGCCTCCGGGGTGGCGAACGGGCTGTTCACGACGCCCATGAAGCTCATCCCGGGCTGGAAGTGGGAGAACATCTGGCTCGTCTTCATCCTAACGGCCTGCCTGGCGATGCCCGCCCTCATGGTGTCCGCCACGGCACCTGCCGCCTGGGCGGTCGTTCAAGCCGCGCCTGCGCCCGCCGTGGCGAGCGCCTCGGCCTTCGGCTTCGCCTGGGGCTTCGGCGCCATCTTTTTCGGGCTGAGCGTCCACAAGCTCGGCGTCTCGCTCGCCAACAGCCTGGTCATCGGGCTCAGCTCCGCGCTCGGCTCGCTCGTGCCGCTCGTCGTCAAAGGAGAGCTGCGGCTCAGTGCGGCTCAGACGGTGCTGTTTGCCGGTGTGGCGACCTTCATCGTGGGCGTGTGGTTGTGCGGGCGAGCGGGAAGCTTGAGAGAGCAGGCTCCGGCGGCGCGCACGCTTCCGCCCGGCGCCCTGGTGGCCGCCTATGCCCTGTGCGTGGCCGCCGGCATCATGTCGGCGATCTTCAACATCGGCTACAGCCTCGCCCTTCCGGTCGCCGACACCGGCGTCGGGCTCGGCCTGTCGCGCTTCGGCGCGACCAACGTCATCTGGCTGCTGATGCTTGGCGCCGGCGCGGTGCCTAACATCGCCTATTGCGGCTGGCTTCTGAAGGCGCACGCGAGCCACAGGCTCTTCGCTGGCGGCCCCCCGGCTCGCACCTGGGGCCTGGCCCTTTCGATGGGGATGCTCTGGGGCGGCAGCATCTTTCTTTATGGGGCCGCCACACCGCGCCTCGGGCGCATCGGACCCTCGATCGGCTGGCCGCTCAGCCTGGCCGTGGCGCTGCTGGTAGCCAATCTGATGGGCGTGTGGCTCGGCGAATGGCGCGCGGCGCCCGCCCGGGCCGTCCGGCTGATGCGGAGCGGCATCGCGGTCCTGCTGGCGGCCATCGTCCTATGCGCTCTCTCGAGCGGCCTGGGAGGAGCCTGATGCCTTCGAGCGATCCTCTCGCGCGGCTTCGCGGCGGCCTGATCGTCTCCTGCCAAGCTGCCGACGGCGACCCGTTCCGTGATGCCGATTCCATGGCCCGCTTTGCACGAGCCGCGGTTGCCGGCGGAGCCGTGGGAATTCGCGCCAACGGCGCTCAAGACGTGGCCGCCATCCGCGCCGCCGTCGCCGTCCCCGTCATCGGCATCGAAAAGGCGCGGGAGGCGGACGGCGAGATCCTCATTACGCCGTCGTTTGAGGCGGCCAGGCGCCTGGTGGCCGCGGGCGCCGACATTGTCGCCCTGGACTGCACCTTGCGAGGCCGGCGGTACGGCGCGCTCGAGCGCCTGCGCCAAATTCGCGCCGAGCTCGGCGTGCCCGTTATGGCCGACGTCGCCACGCTCGAAGAGGCGCGGGCGGCCGAGGCGGCGGGGGCGGATCTGGTGGCCTCGACCATGCGCGGCTACACGCCCGAGACACGGAATCTTGAAACGTTCGACGAGGAGTTCGTCGGCGACTGGGCGGCCGCGCTCGGCATCCCTTTGGTCGTCGAGGGCCGCATCAGCCGACCCGCGCAGGCCGCCCGGGCCATCGCGGGCGGCGCCTTCGCCGTGGTGGTCGGCGCCGCCATCACGCGCCCCGAGCTGATCACGCGGCGCTTCGCCGAAGCGGTCGCCCGCGCCGGCGAGGCGCTCGCCTGCCGATACTTGCTCGGAATCGACCTCGGCGGCACTAACACCAAGTACGGAGTCGTAACCCGCACGGGAGACCTGGTACGGGCCGCGGTGGCTCCGACGCCCGCCGGAGGCGGCCGTGCGACACTGTTGGAGCACCTCAAGCGTGTCGCCGTCGAAGCCCGACAGCTTGCCGAAACCGCCGGGGCCGAACCGTCCGCGCTCGGTATCGCCACCGCGGGCTGGGTGGATCCGAAGACCGGCAAAGTCGTCTATGCGACGGAGAACCTGCCCGGATGGACCGGCGCCGACATTGCGGGCGAACTGGCGCCCGTCGCCGGCCTGCCCGTCTACGTGGAGAACGACGCCAATGCGCTCGCCGTCGGCGAGAAACACTTCGGCGCAGCGCGCGGCGCCTCCGACTTCGTTTCGGTGACCCTCGGCACCGGCGTCGGCGGCGGCTGTTACCTCGGCGGACGGCTCAACCGCGGCCCGCATTTCTTTGCCAACGGCATCGGGCACATGACGCTGGTCTTTGACGGGCGGCCGTGCACCTGCGGCCGCGCCGGGTGTCTGGAAGCCTATACGAACGCGGCCGCGCTCCTCGGCTACGGCGCCGGACGCTTCCCCACCGCCGAGGCGCTCATCGGCGCGGCTCACGCCGGGGTCACGGCCGCACGCGAGGCCTTGCGAACTTACGCGCGATTTCTGGCCGCCGGTCTGGCCAGTGTCATTCAGTTGCTCGATCCATCGCTCATCGTCCTCGGCGGCGGGCTGGTGGAGAACAACCGCCTGCTGGTAGCGGATTTGCTCGAGGAGTTGCCGGGCCGTGTCACCGCCTGGGCCGCACGCCGTCTGGAGCTGGTCGTCTCGCCGCTGGGATACCACGGAGGCGTGCTCGGCGCCGCGGCCGTGGCCCTGGAGCGGCTTTGCGCGGTGGAGACCGCGCTCGATTGAGGGCGAAACCCGGCTTTCCACCGTGGCGGTCCGGCCAGCAACCTGAGCCTGTTGATCGGCGATGGCGACGCCGGGCGGGCAGGGAGGAGACTCAGACGGGAGCTTGCTCGAAGCGCACCAGCTTCTGCTCAACGAGAAGGTCTTCGGCCGGAGGCAGCTCCCCATCGAGGAACCGCTCCAGCTCGAAGCGAGCGCCCTCGCGCGCCACGGCGAGATAGAGCAGGGCGTCAGCCTGGGCCGCACGTCCGTCCGAGTCTCCGCGCAAGGCCTGGGCCGCATCGACCAAGATGCGCGTCCCCAGGGGCCGCAGCGCGGCCCCACCGTAAACGCTGCGCAACTTCTGGTGAAACGCCCGAGTGAACTTTTCGCCGAAATCGGCGAGCGCCCGCACAGCCTCCGCCGGCCGCTCGGACCTCGTGCGCCGGAACTCGGCCATCTTGAGCCCGGCCTGGCGCGCCGCCTCGATGATCTCCGCTTCGACGTAGAGCAACGCCTCGAACAGGACTCGCCTGCCTTTCAGGGCGGAGGCAATCAGGCCGGCTGCCACCGCCGGATCAGGTCGATAATCGGAGGCGCGCTTCACGTACTCGAGTTCGGGCCGTTCTCTAAGCAAGCGGTGGATCTCCTCCAAGCGGCGCAACAGATTCGCCTGCGTGCGGGCATCATTGGCTCGGCGTGCCTGCTCGTCGCGATCCGGCCAGTTCCAGTAGACGTCCGATTTCCCCTTGGTCGCCGGAGGAATCGAAGCCCACACCAGCAGCGGCGCCACCGCGTCCATGCCGGCGAGCCAGTTCCTGCGGTCGGCGAAGAAGCAATAGGGAACGAGCTGCTTCAAAGCGGCCTGAATGGCCAGCGACATCCTCAGGTAGGCCGGATCCTTCTTCGAGGCGGGAGCGCCAAGCCAGCCCTCCAGCACGCCGCCGGGCACGCTGACCTCGAGGGCTACGAGCGTGTCGCCGAATGTGTTGACGCCGTTGTGAGCGATCCCTTCGATGTAGTCGTCCAGGTTGCGAAGGAAGGTGCTGAAGGAGCGTGAGACGCCGGCCGCTCCCGCCGCGCCGAACCGACCGGGGAAGTACTCCGACACCAGTGGCTCGAGCAGCCGCTCCAGTTCCGCCGTCTTCATATCATGATTGGCTTGCCGGAGTGAATAGACCGAGCGGAGCGACTCGCGGCCATGGATGCGGACCTCGTTGCCGGAAGCCGTCGCCCAGACGCCGGCCACCGTGAGCGAGCTTTCGCGATTCATCTTGCCGCGAACGATGTCGCGCACCGTGTCGGCGGATTCGACTTCGTACACCAGCAGCCGCCCCGAGCCCTCCTCCGTCACCCGCAGCTTGGCCAGCGACCTGGCCAGCGCCAGGGATCGCTTCTCGAAATAAGGCAGCGCGATCTCGACCGCGCTGCGCCGGCGAATGCCGTGTGTCAGTTCTCCCAGGTTGAGCCCGACCCCCGGCGTGCGGGCCAGCAATAGTTCGTTGAACTCCCCGTCGATCGCTCGGCGGAACGCCCCGCAGGCTTCAGTCGCCCGGAAGTCGAAGCTCATATCGACGAGCGCAGAGCCTTGCTCGGCGCGTTCGTAGGTGTAAGCGACGGCGGCTTCAAACTTGCGAGTTGCCGCCCGGAGCGCAGCTTGATAAAACTCCTGCCGCCTGGCGATGAGCTCGCCGACGGCCGTGCGCAGCTCATCGAACCGGGCGGCGGTGAGGCTGTCGTCGAGAAAGGCCGCAAGCTTTGCCTGGAGCCATTCATCGAGCTGCGTGAAATCATTCCCGGCCAGCTCGCGAACCCTGTCGAGATTCAGGCGCTCCTCGACGAGGCGCTGAAGCCGCCCGAGCACACCCTCGAGGGCGCCGCCATCCAGAAGCTGTGCGACCGCCGAGGCGCCCCGGCGAATCTGCTCGAGCGCCGCCGCGTCCCGGAGCGCGGCAAGCAGGCTCCGACCGGCAAGTTCCTCCACGAGGCGGCCCTCGGGCGTGCGGAAGAATTCCAGTTGCCCGAGCACGCGCCCCAGTTCCGCCCCGAGCTGCCGGTCGTTGGCGCCGGCCAGGCGTGCCGCTAGTTGGCGCACGGAGGCGAGATTCGTGCGCTCCTCGACAAGCTTCCAAACGAGAGCCGAGACGCGCTGCGGCAGAGCATCCCAGCGGCTGATGAACTCGAGTACCCGCCCCCGGACCCGCTCGAACTCCGCCGCGGGATTCACGCCGGTCAGCTCCTCGACGAGCCGCTGAAGATAGCGCGAACCGAGAGCCGCCAGCGCGCGGCCGGGTCGCGCCTCCGGGCTCGTCCACTCCTCGAGCGCCTTCAGATCCCGGACAATTTGGGCGCCGTGGAGCCCGAAGACGACACGGATGAATTCGTCGGCCGTCGGCGGAGCGGGCAGCTCAGCCTGTGCCGCCGCTTTCAGGTCAAAGGCGAACTTCCAGCCGTTCAGTGCGAGCCGGTAGAGGCGCAGCCGGAGAACGGGTTCCTCCGTCTCGCGGCTGAGGAGGAGGGCGTAACGGCCGGCGGCGGAGACCGTGAACGCCGCCTCGACACCCGCCTCCAGCCGCAGTCCGATATCGCCCGTCAGGGCGCCGAGTCTGGTGCCCCGCACCCAGTGAAATTCGTACCCGTACCCTGCGCCGAGCGTGGCGGCAATCGCCCCGTCAACCTCCGTCACAATCCAGGTGCCCGGCTCGAGCGCTTCCGCCGATGTCACCAACGTCGGGATCACCCAGCCGTCCACGGCCGCGGCCAGCGCATCGCGTGAGCCGGTGGCGCGCCCCAGGCGTCGAATCACCGCGAAGAGGCCCTCGGTGCGGCCGTCGGCCCCGAATGTGACCCGCGCACCGGCGCCGAGGGCGAGCGAGCCTTTGAGATAACCCGCCAGATCGTACCCCCACCGCAGCACCACATACCGGTGGCCGCCGTCGTCGGGCAGCGCGATTGCAGGCGCCAGGGTCTCGCCCGGCTTGAGATCGCGCAGCGCCGCCGCGCCGCTCGCGTAGACGCCCAGGCTCGAAAACGCGCTCCCGCTGCCGCGGAACACGATGCGGCCGGTCGGGGCGGGGAGGTCGATGTCGCGGCCGCCGCCCGCCTCCAGGACGATGGAGCCCAACCGGATGTCGCGGTCGGGAAACGGCGAGTTCGCCAGCAGGCTCTCCAATACGTCGCGCTCCCGGGCTGCCGCAACCTTGACATCGAACGGGGCGGCGCCGGCCGGGAGATTTCTGTTCTTTGTAACCGCCGGAGGGCTGGGATCAGGCATAGCGCTATTGTCGCCCACCGGGGCGGGCTACAGCCGCAGGCGTCTCAGCCGCAGAGCGTTGCTCACCACGGAAACCGAGCTGAAGGTCATGGCCGCCGCCGCCAGCATCGGGCTGAGCAGGATCCCGAAAAACTGATACAGCACGCCCGCCGCCACCGGCACGCCGAGCGTGTTGTAAAGGAAGGCGAAGACGAGATTCTGGCGGATGTTGCGCATGACGGCCCGGCTCAGCCGGCGGGCGCGGACGACGCCGTTCATATCGCCTCTGACCAGCGTCACGGCGGCGCTCTCGATGGCCACGTCGGCCCCGGTGCCCATGGCGATGCCGACGTCGGCCTGCGCCAGCGCCGGGGCATCGTTGATGCCGTCGCCCGCTACCGCCACTACCCGGCCCTCCTGCTGGAGCCGCCGGACAAAGTTCGCCTTCTCGAGCGGGGAAAGTTCGGCCTCGAAGCGTTCGAGGTCGAGTCGCCGCGCAACGGCCGCAGCCGTACGCCGGCTGTCGCCGGTCACCAGAATCACCTCGAGCCCGTCACGCCGCAAGGCGGCGACCGCCTGCGGGGAACTGGCGCGGACGGGGTCCGCGATGCCCGCCACAGCCACGGCGCGGCCGCCCGCCGCGACATAGACGACGGTCATCGCTTCGTCGCCGAGCCGTGCGGCCTCACCTGCGAAGGCCGTCACGTCAATGCCCAGTTCGGTGAACAACGAAGCATTGCCGAGAGCCACCTCGACGCCATCGATGCTTCCCGTCACACCCTTGCCCGTTAAGGCGTGGAAGCCGGTCACGGAAGAGAGGGCGACTCCCGCCTGCTGCGCCGCGGCTACGATCGCCGAAGCCAGCGGGTGTTCGCTCGCCTGCTCGAGGCCGGCCGCCAGCCGCAGCACCTCTTGGACGCTGTGGCCGGCCGCGGGAACCAGCTCCATCAGTCGCGGCCTTCCCTCGGTGAGAGTGCCGGTCTTGTCGACCAGCAGCGTGTCGACCTTCTCGAGCACCTCGAGCGCCTCGGCGTTGCGCACCAACACCCCGGCCAGCGCGCCGCGACCCGTTCCCACCATCACCGACATGGGCGTGGCCAGACCCAGGGCGCAAGGGCAGGCGATGATCAGCACGGCGATCGCGTTCACCAGCCCGTGCGCCAGGCGCGGCTCCGGGCCGAGGAACGCCCAGACCAGGAACGTCCCCGCGGCGACGAGCACCACCGCGGGGACGAACCAGGCCGCCACCACGTCGGCGAGTCGCTGGATCGGCGCCCGGCTCCGCTGCGCCTCGCTCACCAGGCGGACGATCTGCGCCAGCAGCGTATCGGCGCCGACCCGCTCCGCCTCCATGATGAAACTTCCCGTGGCGTTCACCGTTCCCCCCGTGACGCGATCCCCAGGGCCTTTCTCCGCCGGGATCGGCTCGCCCGTCACCATCGACTCGTCGACGGCGCTCGCGCCCTCCACCACGAGCCCATCGACCGGAACCTTCTCTCCGGGCCGCACGCGAAGGCGATCGCCCACGCGCACCTCTTCGAGCGGTACGTCGCGCTCCTCACCATGCTCGATTCGGCGCGCGGTCTTTGGCGCCAGATCGAGCAGGGCGCGAATGGCGTCGCCCGTGCGCTCGCGGGCCTTGAGTTCGAGCACCTGACCCAAGAGCACCAGCGTGACGATGACCGCCGCCGCCTCAAAATAGACCGCCGGTTGGCCTCCGGGTCCGCGAAAGGCTGCCGGCAGCCGCTCGGCGACGAACGCCGCAACCAGGCTGTAGGCGTAGGCCACGCCCGTGCCCATGGCGATCAGCGTGAACATGTTGGGCCGGCGGCGCGCCAGAGCCGCCCAACCGCGCACAAAGAACGCCTTGCCACCCCAGAGCACCACCGGGGTCGCGAGCAGAAGCTGGAACCACACAGCTCCAGGCACCCGCACGGCCGCCATCTCCGACATGGCGAGGATCACCACGGGCAGGGTGAACGCCAGTGAAAACCGGAAGCGCCGGCTCATCTCAGCCAGTTCCGGGTTCGGCGCCGGCTCGCGCGCGGCTATCTTCGGCTCGAGCGCCATTCCGCAGTCGGGGCAGCTCCCGGGCCCCGGCTGAATCACCTCCGGATGCATCGGGCACGTATAGTCGCCGGCGGGCATCGCCTCCGGACGGCGGCCGGGCTCCAGATACCGCAGCGGATCGGTGCGAAACCGCTCCAGGCAGTGGCGGCTGCAAAAGTAGTATGTGACGCCCTGATAATCATGCCTGCCCGCAGGCCGCTCGCGATCGACCTCCATGCCGCAGACCGGGTCTTTCGCCGTGGTCTTGAGAATCTGAAATGGATTCATCGGGAGAAGTCCGCTTTGAGCCTATTGTCTCAGCTTGACCTGACTCTCCCGTCTTCCGCCGATAATGGGACGTGCTCGAAGATTTTTCGACGGCGACCCTCGGCGCCAATGGCAAGCGCGTGCTGCGCCTGGGGCTCTCGGCGACCTACCGGCCCGGACAGAAGGCACTGCGGCGGGCCTTGGATGCGGGGGTGAACTTTCTGTTCTGCTACGGCTTCGACCGGCAGATGGTGGAGCTCCTCCGGGAGATCCCCTCGCGGCGGCGTGCCGATTACATCATCGCCACGGGCGCCTACAATTTCCTTTGGGCACACCAGAACCTGCGCAAAACGCTTGAAAAGAGACTGCGCGCGCTCGGAACCGACTATCTGGACATTTTTCTCTTTCTGGGGGTGATGAAGCCGGAGCAGTTCCCCGAACGGCTGCGGGATGAGCTCAGAGCCTTGAAGGAGGACGGGAGGGTGCGGGCGGTGGGGATGTCGTGCCACGACCGAACGTTCGCGGGTCGAATGGCAGCAGCCAAGGAACTGGATGTCCTCATGGTCCGTTACAACGCGGCGCATCCGGGCGCCGAACAGGACGTTTTTCCGCACGTGGACGACGCCGGGCCGGTGGTGGTGAGCTACACGGCGACCCGTTGGCGCAGGCTGCTCCGCCGCCCGCGGGGATGGTCCCGAGAGAAGCCTGTGCCGGATGCGGCCCTCTGCTACCGCTTCGTGCTTTCCCATCCGAAAGTTGACGTGTGTCTGATGGCCCCCGGCACCGCGGAAGAGCTCGAGCAAGATCTCGCCGCGCTCAGCCAAGGTCCGCTTTCCGATGAGGAGATGCGCTTCATGCGGGAGTTCGGCGAAGCGGTGCACCGCAGCGCCGGCTGTTTCATGTAAGGGTGCAGCGGAAGCACGCTCATGGTCGGGGGTGGGAGCGCTCGCCGCCATAGGCGCCGTGACGACAATGCCGGCTAAAACTCGTATTCGACGCCCAGACGCAGAAATCGCGGCGGTTGAATCGTTACGGGAAGCCGCAGGTTGAACTCCGGTCCGCTCAGGTCGCCCTCGCGCGTGGCGTAATCGAGGTTGGGCAAGTTGAAAATGTCGGCCCAAAGCCGCAAGCCGCCCCGGGGCAGGGAAACGCGGCGGCTCAGGCGCAGGTCGACAGCAAGGTTGTATTTGGTCCGATGGCCGCCCTCCGGACTGCCGCGCGGCGTGGCCATCACCACGAGCGGGCCTTGCGCCAGAGTCTCGACGAGCAACCGCCGCCCGAAGGCCAGCCCGTCCCAGTAGCTCACCACCCAGCCGGCTTCCAAGCCTCCGACTGGACGCGGCAGGCGCGCACCGCCGTAGAACCGGCCGACATAAGCGCGGTCGAAATAGACCCGGCCGGTGGCATTGACCAGCGTGTTGGGATCGGCCACGAGCGAGCCGACCACGCCGGGGTCGTTCTCCCAGGGGGCGTTGCCCGGGTTCGTGGTGGCGTAGCCCTTCTCGGCGGCGAAGCTCAACCGCCACCAGTAGCGGGACCGGCGGAGGCTCAGCTCGGCCACAAGCCCCGCCTGGAAGGAACCGAGTCGCGCGTTCGTCAACAGAAAACTGTCCTGGCCGAACGTGAAGCGGTCCTGCTCGTAAACCAACAGGGTCTGGTCGTCGAACGTTCCGGCTATGGAGTCGCCACCGGCGTCCCGGACGAGCACCGCGCGGTAGGCGGTGAACGGCACGCCGATGTTCACAGCGGCCAGCCGCCTCCGGTCATCGCGCCGGAACAGCCGCAGGCGGCCCTCGAGCCGCGCAGGCAGGCTCGCCTGCGCTTCGGCGCCGAACTCCTCGGTGTAAGGCCGGCGAATTTGCGGATCGATTTCGGAGAACTCCCCGCCGAAACGCCGGAGCAAGACTCCGTCCGATGCACGGTACTCGAGCCCGGAGAGGCTGTTCGGACTGGCATAGTCGAGGTAACGGCCGGCCACCGGCTGCAAGCTGCGCCGGTAGTGGCCTGCCAGGCTCAGGGCCGCACCGGGCCAGAGGCGAACCGCCAGCCACGGCGCCGCATCGTTCCAGCTCAACACGCTGCGGCGGGCCTCGAACCGGCGAGCCACGCGGAAGCTGCCCGGCGGGCTGGACTGCTCCGGCAGCGAGCCGCGGGCAAGCTGCGCGGCGACGCCAACTGAAAGCGAAAGCCACCGCCTCGCCTCCCAGGAGCCGGCGAGCGCCAGCCGCAGCTCCGTGAGAAGGCCCCGGCTGTCCACCGGGGTATTGAAATGGATCGCCGAGACAGGCGCCGCTCCGACGAACAGCCGGTGGCGGTCGCCGGGCACGCTCAGGCGGTTGCGAAACGAGGCGCGCTGCCATTCGATCTCCGCCGAGAAACGGGCTCTGCCGCCCGCGCTCGAGGAGGTCTCGCGGCGCACAACAGCTCCCAGGGCATGGCGCGCGCGCACCCCCAGATTTGCCAGCGGCGGGTCGCCCTCCAGGCGGCCGCTCACGAGATCGATCCGCGGCTCGTTGCCCGCGCCCGGCGGTGCGGCTGTGTTCAAGTGGGCCTCGGCATGTCCGTAGCGGAGCTCGAGGCCGGCGGCCGGTGCCGGCTCCCGCAACCAGGCCGCTTGAATCGAGTCGAGGCGGTTGTTCTCGCGCTCCATCGGGTGAAACTCGAACGGAGGCGCCATGCGCCGCGCCACGAGCGTCTCGAAGGCGGCCGGCGCTCCGAAGCCGGAAAGATGAATCTGCGAGCCCGTGAAGGCGGCCCGAACTCGGTCCTGCCGACCCAAGCGGACCGCGGTGCTGGCCGAGCCGGCGAGCAGGCGTGTGTTGAGGCGATCGTGCACAGGCTCGCGCGGGACGCTCTGGCTCGTCCAGCGGCCCGCAGCCGAAAGAAACAGGTCGGCATGACGGCCGAGGCCACCCGTCACCTCCAGCCGGTTTTGCGAGAACCAGTAGAACCGCTCCGGGCGCAGCAGTCCGGCGCGCAAGGCCAAGGCGGACAGGTTGTCTCCGGCCAAGGGCCGGCCCGTCAACTCGGTCTCCAAGCGCGCCCGCCAGGGGGCTTCACCGGTGCGCGTCAGCAGGCGCACCGCGCCGCCGTCTTCGACGACGCGGTCGGCAGTTCCGAGATCGGCAAAAAAGATCGGCCTGCCCGGCTGGTAGGGGTCCCCCAGATCGAGCTCGTTCAGCCGGTATGCGGTTCTCGTCCAGGAACCCGCTTCCGAGGCGTAGTAAGGCAGGCGCGCCGCCCCGAGTCCGCCGAAATCGGTCGGCTCGGCGGCGCTGGCCGCGCCGAGCGGGCCAAGCAGTCTCCAGAGATTGAAGTTCAGGGGAAGGCCGCGCCATTCGCCGGGCGCGTACTCGGCAGCCGGCCTGTCCTGCGCCCAAACCGGGGCCGACAGCCACGCGGCGACCGCCAATGAAATGATGCCTCTTCGATGGCTCACACTCGGCCGGTGAAGCCAGTTTAGCGTCGGTGAGGCCGCCAGGAGGAATGGGCGCTATAATCAAGCCAGAGGTGCCGCCATGACGCTCCGTATGCTCGCCGCCGTCTCAGGAGCGCTTGCGCTTCTCGAGGCGGCCGATCCGCCGGCCTCCGGACGCGCAGCCAACGAGAAGATCGAGATCCAGGCCACCGTCTACAACGACAAGGCCGCCCTCCGCACCCTGCTCGGCGAAGAGCCTCCCGAGGGCATCGTGGTGGTCGAGGTGCGTCTGACACCGAAGGGCGCTACGCCGGTGAAGCTTTGGCGCGACGACTTCACGCTGCGCTCGGACAAGGACGGGCAAAAATCCACCCCCTTTGAGCCCAGTCAGATCGCCGGCAGCAGCGTTCTCACCTTGGTGCGCACCTACGACGCCGGGGGCGTCCTTGTCGAAGACCGGGGCCCGGTGTGGGGCGGCGTGGGCGGCAGCCGGCCGCGCCGTATGCCCGGCCCCTCCGGCGGTATCGGCAACGCGGCGAGCCAAGAAGGCACCCAGGCTCAGGTCAGCCAGTCCGGCGAGGCAGCCGACAATCCTCTGCTTGCCGTCCTCAAAGCGAAAGTCCTCAAGGAAGGGGAGCTTTCGGCGCCTGCCGCCGGACTGCTCTACTTCCCGATGGACGGCAAGCACAAAGTCAAGCAGCTTGAGCTGCACTATCGCGGAGAGGCCGGTCCCCTCGATTTGCGGTTCCGAAAACCCTAGCAGGCTCTCGAATGCACATCTGCGAGCTCGACACCCCCGCGCTTGTCGTCGATCTCGACGTCATGGAGCGCAACCTCCAGCGTGTGGCCGAATACGCCCGCTCGCACCAGCTCCGCCTGCGCCCCCACACCAAAACGCACAAGATCCCGGCGCTCGGGCGGCGCCAGCTTGATTCAGGCGCGGTCGGCCTGACCGTCGCCAAGGTGGGCGAGGCGGAGGTGATGCTCGGCGCCGAGCCGCCCGACCTGCTTTTGGCTTATCCGGTCATCGGCAAACACAAGCTCGAGCGGCTCATGGAGGTGGCGCGGCGCACCGAAGTGACGGTTGCGCTCGACAGCCGCGAGGCAGCCTGGCAGCTCTCGAGCGCCGCCCGGGCCGCGGGGCTTTCGGTCAATGTGCTGGCGGAGATGGATGCGGGCATGGGGCGGGTCGGAGTGCGTGCCGGTGTGGAGCTGGTCGAGCTCGGCCGCGCCGTCGATTCGCTCGCCGCCCTGCGGCTGCGCGGCATCGCCTTCTATCCGGGCCATATCCGGGGCAACAACGAACCGGCCCGCCAGGCGCTGGCCGAGCTCTCGGCGACGGTGCAGAGCGCGGTCGAGGATTTCCGCCGAGCGGGCCTGGCGACGGAGGTCGTCAGCGGCGGCTCGACGCCGACCCTGTTTCACTCGCACGAGGTGGCCGGCCTCAACGAAATCCGCCCCGGCACATACATTTTCAACGACCGCAATACGGTCGCCTGCGGCGCCTGCGAGCGGCGCGATTGCGCGGTCACGATCCTGGTGACGGTCGTCTCCACCTCACGCCAAAATGGTCTGATTATCGACGGCGGCTCCAAGACGTTTTCCTCGGACTTGCTCTTGCCCGCCGGCGAGAGGACGTTTGGGGAGATTCTCGAAGCGCCGCAAGCCCGATTCTTCCAGATGAACGAAGAGCACGGCTACGTCGATCTGGCCGATTCGGGGGTGCGCTTCCGGGTAGGAGATCGGCTCCGCATCCTCCCCAACCACGTCTGCACCGCGATGAACCTGCACGAAGTGGTCTACGGCATCCGCGGCGAGCACGTGAAGCAGATCTGGCGGGTGGAGGGCAGGGGCAAGCTCCAGTAGCCTGCCCCGCGCGCCCGCGCCGTCGCTTACGGAGCCACGTTCTCGACAGCGTCGATCGTGAGCGTGTCGCCCTCGAGCTTGCCGGTCACCCTCACCTGGTGGCCGAGGTAGTCCATCACCTTGTCCGGGTTGGCGATCTTGACCACCTTCTTGTCCTCGGTGACGAAGACCGGCTTCTGCCCGGCTTTGACGCACGCCCGAACGCACTTGATCGAGGCCTCCGAGTGGTCCGAATGTGCGGCCCCGCACTTGGAGTCGGAGATGTGACCGGTCCACTGGCCCGCCGCCAGCGTGAGCACCAAAAGCAGGCTAGCCGCCCCAGCGGCAATGATCAGCTTCTTCATGAAAAACCTCCTCTGAGCGAAACCTGTACCCAGCCGTCAAGTTTCCCTCCCTGGTATTGTAGCCCAAATCCTCAGACTTCAAGAATCACGGGCAGGATGAGCGGGCGGCGAGAAGCCTCGCGGGCCAGAAAACGTTTCAAATCGGCGCGGATCTTCTCCTGCATCAAGCCCCAGTCGGCCCGTTCCTCCGGGGTGGACTGGTTCAAGGTGCGCGCCACCACCTCCTTGGCCCGCGCCAGCAGCTCCGAGCCGTCCTTGTCGGAGACGAAACCCCGGCTGACAATCTCCGGCGGCGCCTCGCTCTTGCCGGTCAGCTTGTTGATCGCTATGATCGGCACCAGGAAGCCGTCCTCGGAAAGATGCCGCCGGTCGCGGATCACCAGGTCTTCGACCACCTCATCGAGGGTCCCAGAATCGATGCAGAGCCTGCCGACAGGCACCTTCTCGCCGCGCCGAGCCCCCAGCGGATCGATCTCGAGCGTCTCGCCGGTCTCGAGTACGAAGACCGCCTCGAGGCCCGTATGTCCCATCTGCCGCGCCAAGGCCGCGTGGCGCGCCAACTGCCGATATTCGCCATGGATGGGCACGAAATAGCGCGGGCGCACGAGGTTCAAAATGAGCTTCAGCTCCTCCACGCTGGCGTGCCCGGAGACGTGTACGGGCGGATTCATCGACCCGTAAACGACCTCGGCGCCCCTGCGGCAGATATGGTCGAGCATCCGCGAGATCGGTTTCTCGTTGCCGGGAATCATCCTTGCGCTGAGCACGACGGTATCGCCGTGTTCCAGCGACAGGTGCTTGTGGTTGTCGACGGCGATGCGCGCCATCGCCGACATCGGCTCGCCTTGGCTGCCCGAAGCGACCACCACCACATGGCTGCGCGGCACCTGCATGATGTCTTGCGGACGCAATAGGATACCGTCTGGAATCTCAAGCAAGCCTTGATCATGGGCGATCTCCGTCACCTGCACCATGCTCCGCCCGAGCAGCCCCACCCGCCGGCCGTACTCACCGGCCAGCTCGATGATCTGCTGTAGCCGGTGCACCGAGGAGGCAAAGCAGGAGATCACCAGCCGGCCCTCGGCGCGGCTGAAGGCCTCCTCCAGCCGCGGCCGCACCGCCCGCTCGCTCTCTGTGTAGCCGGGCCGCTCCACATTGGTGGAGTCCGACAGCAGCAGCAGAACGCCCCGCCTGCCGTAATCGGCTATCGTGTGCAAGTCAAACAACTTATTGTCAGTCGGCGTCGGGTCGACTTTGAAATCCCCGGTGTGGATGACAACTCCGAGCGGGGTGGTGATCGCCAGCGCCACCGCGCTCACAATCGAGTGCGTGACATGGATGAATTCCACCAGGAAAGGGCCGATCTCGATCTTTTCGCCCGGCTTGACCGTGTTCAGGCGCACCTGGTCGGCCAGATCGTGCTCCTCCAGACGCCGCTCCACGAGCGCCAGCGTAAAGGCGGTTCCATAGACGGGCACGTCGAGCTCAGAGAGGAGGAAGGGGACGGCGCCGATGTGGTCCTCATGGCCGTGCGTGAGGATCAACGCGCGTACATTCTCTTTGTTTTCTTTAACATAAGCAAAGTCAGGCGTGACGATATCCACGCCGAGCAGCTCGGCCTCGGGAAACATCATGCCGGCGTCTATCACCACGATGTCATCGCCGTAGCGGAGCGCCAGCGAGTTCATGCCGAACTCGCCCAGACCCCCGAGCGGGATCACCTGCAACTTCCGGTGGGCCATTACTACTCAGGCTAGCACAGCGCCAACGAGCGGCAAGTGCAGAAAAAGAAATGCTCACCATCCGGGGGAGGTGAGCATTTCCTTCGTCCCTGCCTGAGACAGGGTGATGTTCATTGGGAGAATCAGATCCGACGGAAACGCAACCGCCGAAACCTGTATGTGCTTTGGAGTTTATGGCCAGAAGCCGAGGAAGTCAAGAGGAAAAGAAACCGAAAATCGGAATAGAGAAACCTTTATGATTCAACACGTTAGCGTGATCGGTCATTTTCCACAGGCTGTGAAAAACCAAAGCGCCCGCCCCCCGCGCACCCGCCCTTTAACTCTAAGGCGGAGATAGTGCGCCATTTATCGGTCTTCCAGATGAAGCAGGATCATCGGGTCCCGCTTCTCAGCGCCCTTGCGGCCGAAGTAGAGGAAGCGGCCGCCTCCGATCACAAAGCCCACCCCCAAAGCTGTCAGCAGCAGCAAGCCGACCAGAGCGCCCGCCGTGAGCAGAAGATCGGCCAGCTTAGCCGCCTCCGAGCCGGCGGCTTCGTCCCAGACGATCGTGGCCCGGTAGTTGACCCTGGCGAGCAACTGCTGCGCAGCCTCGACATCAGCGGCATCGAAGAGCACCACCAGCAGCGGGCCGCTTCGCTTGACGATCGCTCCCGGCAACATCCGAAACTCCGCCAGCCGCTCCCGCGCGATGTGAGGAGTCGGATAGGAGAAGATCGCCAGGCTGATATCCCCCATCTCCGTCTTGTACTTAGCAAGCTGCGCTTCAGGGGAATACTGAAAGGCCGCCACCGAGGCCGGAATCCGCGGCTCGAACTTCCGCAGGCTCTCCGGGCCGATGATGAAGCGCTCCGAGCGCGCCACGCGCTCCCCCTCGGGCAGGTAGGAGGGCAGATTGGGCAAGGCCGAAGTCTCCACCATCGGCAGCACCAGATACAGCCCGGCGAGCTCTTCGATCGTCGGCTTCCTGCCTTCGAAATGAAAGACATAGTTGCCGTGCGCCAGAAAGAGCGCCGTGGGCGACTCCACCGACAGCGGCACGATCTCGGCCGGGCGGTAGCCGGCCGGCCGCTGCCATTGATAGAAGGCCAGCGCCGAGGTGGAGTCGGCAAAACGCCAGGCCGTGGCCTTCAGCCGCACCTGCTCGCCACGATAGTCGGCCACTTCGCCTTGCTCGAAGCCGTACTCCTGCCAGATGGGGTCCGGATCGGGTTTTACGGCCTCCAGAGAGACTCGCTTTAGCCCGTAGAACTCCTCGGGCCAGATGGCCGCCGCCGCAGGCGCCAGCCCGGCCAGGCCCGCCGCCGCCAATACAATCAAGCGCCGCAACATTTCTTGTATTTTTTCCCGCTGCCGCAAGGGCAAGGATCGTTCCGGCCGACCTTCTTGCCCCGGATGACCGGCTGCTGGCCCACCTCCGCCCCGGAGCCGACGTACTGAAGCTCGTCGAGCTCCCGCTGCTTCTTGCGCTGAATGTTGCGCGTGAAATCGGAGAGCGTGGTCGAGGCGCTGCGCAGCGGCTTGGGGGTCGTGGCGGCGACCAGTTCGCCGCTGTCTTCCTCCTCCGGCCACTCCGGCGTCGTACGGACCGGTCGCGCCGGCTCGGCCGGTTGCAGGAAATACAGGATCCGCACCGTCTCGTCCTCGATGCGATCCATCATCTCCTGGAAGAGGATGAACGACTCCTTCTTGTACTCGACCAGCGGATCCTTCTGCCCGTAGCCGCGGAGGCCGATGCCTTCCTTCAGGTGGTCCATCGACAGCAGGTGATCCTTCCACTGGCTGTCGATGACGTTGAGCATCACCATCCGTTCGGTCTCGCGCAGGACCTCCGGCGGAATCAGCGCCTCTTTCTCTTCGTAGCGCTTGACCAGCTTCTCGTAGGCAATCTCCTCGATCTCGTTGCGTTCGAGATCCGCCAGCTCCTCGGGGACGATCTTCACGCCGAATTGCGTGAGGATGTCGGTTTGCAGGCCCGCCAGATCGTAGCTGTAGGGCTTGGCGTCGGCCGGACAGCGTATGTCGAGCAGGGAGCCGAGGATCCCGCGCACCATCTCCAGAATTCGCCCGCGCTGATCCTTGCCCTCAAGCAGCTCCCGGCGCATCGAGTAGACGGCCTTGCGCTGCTTGTTCATGACGTCGTCGTACTCGAGCAGGTGCTTGCGCGCGGCGAAGTGCTGCGCTTCGACCGCCTTTTGGGCCGCGGCGATCCGCCGGGTGATCAGCTTGGACTCGATGGGCACGTCCTCTTCCATGCCCAGCCGCAGCATCAGATTCTGCATGCGCTCGCCGCCGAAGATGCGCAGCAGGTCATCCTGTAGCGACAGGTAGAAGCGCGAGCTGCCGGGATCGCCCTGGCGCCCGGCACGGCCGCGAAGCTGGTTGTCGATGCGGCGCGCCTCATGGCGCTCGGTGCCGACGATGTGCAGGCCGCCCAAAGCCACCACCTCGTCGTGCTCCCGGTCGGTGATCTCCTTCATCTCCCGGTAGACCTGCTCCCACTCCGCGCGGGAGACGGTCTCGGGATCTTTCCCCTGGCTGCGCAGCTTCTCCTTGGCCAGATATTCCGGGTTGCCCCCGAGCAGGATGTCGGTGCCGCGCCCGGCCATGTTCGTCGAGACCGTCACCGCGCCCTTGCGGCCCGCCTGCGCCACGATCATCGCCTCCCGGGCGTGATTCTTGGCGTTGAGCACCTCGTGCTTGATGCCCATCCGCTTCAGAATCCTCGACAGCTTCTCGGACTTCTCCACCGAGATCGTGCCCACCAGCACCGGTCGGCCGGTGGCGTGCATGGCGGCGATCTCCTTGGCGGCGTTGCGGAACTTCTCCTCCTCGGTCCGGTAGACGATGTCCGGGTATTCGGTGCGAATCAGCGGCCGGTTGGTCGGAATCACCACCACGTCGAGGTTGTAGATCTTGGAGAACTCCGCGGCCTCGGTCTCGGCCGTGCCGGTCATGCCGGCCAGCTTCTCGTACATCCGGAAGTAGTTCTGGAAGGTGATGGTGGCCAGCGTCTGATTCTCGCGTTCGATCTTGACGCCTTCCTTGGCCTCGATGGCCTGGTGCAGCCCGTCGCTCCAGCGCCGTCCGGGCATCAGCCGCCCGGTGAACTCATCGACAATGACCACCTGGCCGTCCTTGACCAGGTAGTCGCGGTCGCGCTGGAACAGGACGTGGGCTTTGAGCGCCTGCTCGACATGGTGGCGGATGGTGAGCGACTCCCAGTCGCCGCCTTCGTAGATGCCCGGCCGGTTCAGCAGCTTTTCGACCTTCGCCATGCCCTCCTCGGTCAGAGCGACCGAGCGGTGCTTCTCATCGACCGTGTAGTCGCCGGTGGTGTACTTCTCGCCCGGCTCTTTGCCGCGAATCTCTTCGCCGCGCACCAGCTTCGGAATGATGGCGTTGATGCGGTAGTACTTGTCGGTGGACTCCTCGCTTGGGCCGGAGATGATCAGCGGCGTGCGCGCCTCGTCGATGAGGATCGAGTCCACCTCGTCGACGATGGCGTAGTAGTGATCGCGCTGGACGCAATCCTCCAGCCGGTACTTCATGTTGTCGCGGAGATAGTCGAAGCCGAGCTCGTTGTTGGTGCCGTAGGTGACGTCGCTTGAGTAAGCCTGCCGCCGCTCGGCGTCGGTCAGCCCGTGCACGATCACGCCGACGCTCATGCCGAGCGAGCGATAGATCTTGCCCATCCACTCGGCGTCGCGCCGGGCCAAGTAATCGTTCACCGTCACCACGTGGACGCCCCGGCCGACAAGCGCGTTCAAATAGACGGGCAAGGTCGCCACCAGCGTCTTGCCTTCGCCGGTCTTCATCTCGGCGATCTTGCCCTGGTGCAGGACGATGCCGCCGATCAACTGGACGTCGAAGTGGCGCATGTTGAGCGTGCGGCGCGCCGCCTCCCTGACGACGGCGAACGCCTCGATGAGCAGGTCGTCCAGCGTGGCTCCCTGCTCGATCCGCTGTTTGAATTCCTGGGTCTTGCGGGCCAGCTCTTCATCGGAAAGGCGCTGGATGGCGGGCTCCAGATCGTTGATGGCCGCCACGATCGGGCGCAGCTTCTTGAGTTCGCGCTCGTTCTTCGTCCCGAAAATTTTGGCGAGGATGAAGTCCAGCATAGAGCGGCGTAATTCCATTGTACGCCAGGGGTCGCTTCTAACCGGCGAGGCTCTTTCGAAAGCGTGGCGCTTCAGCGCCGCTTGGGCAGCAGGCGGGCGACGGCGGCGAGCAGTTGCTCCGCCTCGACCGGCTTGGCCAGAAACTCGGCAAAGCCCGCCTGCTGGCAGGCGCGCTTGAACTCCTCCGAATAGTTGGCCGTGACCGCGACGATGGGGGTCTCGGCGTAGCCTTCGAGCTCGCGGATGGCGAAGGTGGCCGCCAGCCCGTCGACCTCGGGCATCTGGATGTCCATCAGGATGAGGTCGTAGCGGCGGGCCGCCGCCGCCTCGATGCCCTGGCGGCCGCCGGTGGCGCACTCGACCTGGTAGCCGCCTCGGCGCAGCATGTGCGTGAGGACCCGGCGCGCCACCTCGTTGTCCTCGACCAGCAGAATCTGAGCCGGCCTCGGCTGCGCCGTTTCGCCTTTGTCACTCGGTTCCGCCCCGGGCCGCTCGATCGGCACGCTCACCTCGAAGGTGCTTCCGCGTCCGGGTTGGCTTGTCACGCGGATCTCACCGCCCATCAGTGTCGCCAGCCGCCGGGCGATCGCCAGGCCCAGCCCCAGTCCGTTCCGGGAGCGCGCCAGGCCGCCCTCGAGCGTGCGAAAGGCCTCGAAGATCGTCTCGAGACTCTCTTCAGGGATGCCCATGCCGGTGTCGGCGATCCGGATCAGGAGACGGCCGCTGTCCGGGGCCGTCTCCTCGAGGGTGGCCGAGACCTCGATGCCGCCCTGGTGGGTGAACTTGATCGCGTTGGAGAGCAAAGGCGCGAGCATCTGCCGGATGCGATGCGCATCGCCGACGGCCACCGCAGGCAGCCGCTGGTCGAGCCGGCAGGTCAACGACAGCCCCTTGGCCGCCGCTCTCGGGCGATACTCGGCGGTGAAGGCGGCCAATGCCTCCGGCAGGTTGAACTCGGCCTTCTCGAGTGTGAGCTCGCCGGCCTGGAGAGCCGTATAGTCGAGCGCCGAGTTGAGCATCTCGAGCAGTTCCCCGGCGCACAGGCGAAGGGTTTCGACATACTCGGACTGTTCCGGGCTGAGCGGCGTCTCCACGAGCAGGTCCACCATGCCCATGATGCCGGTGAGCGGCGTACGAATGCCGTGGTTGAGGCAAGCCAGGAACTGATCGGCCAGGCGGCGCGCCTCCAGCGAGGCGTCCTCGCGCCGGCTCCGCGCGGCGGCCTCGGCACCGTCCCGATCGGGCATTCGTCTCTCTGGTGAAACTGATCGTCAAAAGCGCCGAAATCGTGTAGGCAAGGTTGGCGGATAGGGTTCGCGTACAATAAGTATTTATCCGAATGGCAAGGCCGCTCGGTGTCTTCCTCTCGCTCATCGTTGCGCTGCTGCCGCTCGGCGCGCGCGAAGAGAAGGTCTTGTGCGGGACCCACCGCGACGGCTGGCAGGAAGAGATCCAGCTTCACCGGCAAGCCGAGCGGCGCCGCGCCGAGCGCGGGCAGCCGGGGAGGCTCGGCCTGGGCGCTGCCGAGCGAAGCGCCGGCCGCGACGTCGGCGATATCGCCGTTCTCGAAGACGCGGGCGACATCATCTCGCGGCGCAATCCGTTCAACCTCGATCAGCGCACCGTCACCTTCCTGCCTTCGAGCCCCGCCGCCTCGCGCTACCGCTTCGAGATCGGAGCGGCGAGCTATGACGCGGAGGCGGCGTTTCGCGGCCGCCAGATCGCGGGCCTCGACGATGACGATACCCGGCTCATCGAGCTGCCGTTCGCTTTTCCGTTCTTCGGCGCCTCCTATCGCTCGGTTTACCTGAACTCCGACGGCAACCTGACGTTCAACGAGCCCGATGTGTCCACCTCGGCCCGCTCGCTCGGGCGCGTCACCTCGGGTCCGCCACGGATTGCCCCCCTGTTTCGTGACCTGGACCCTTCGCGCCCCGCCGCGACCGTCTCTGTGTCACTCGAGGCGGGCCGCGCAGTGGTGAGCTGGGTTTCCGTGCCCGAGTTCAGCGAGTTCGGCGGCGCTCCCCGGCAGACCTTTCAGGTGCGCCTTTACCCGGACGGGCGCGTCCAGTTCGCCTATTCGGGCGTGAATTCTCGCACCGCCGTGGTCGGCATCGCTCCGGGAGGACTGCGCGGCTCGACGGCCGTCGTTTCCTTCCTCAACGCCGGCGGGGGGGAGTTCGCCGGCGCCGTCGTCGAGCGCTTCACCGACGTCGAGGAGCTCGACATCGTGCTTGCGGCCCAGAAGTTCTATGAAACGCACGAGGATGCCTACGATTACCTCGTCATCTACAATAACCTCGGCATCGAGGCCTCCCCCAACGCCATCGCCTACGAACTGACCGTACGCAACAACCGCACGGGCTACGGCGATCCGCCCGTCGATGTCGGCCGGGAGTTCGGCTCACCGCGCCGCCTTCAGGCTGTGCTCAACATGGGCCCGCTGAGCCAGTACCCTATCGAGCCCAACGCGGTCCTGCCGGCCAGGCGGCCCGCGGGCGATACGCCCTTGACCGTGCTCGGGCACGAAGCCGGCCATCTGTTTCTGGCCTACGCCAGCATCCGCGATCCCGCCGACCCGCGTGCGCGTCCCATGCTCGGCCGGCAGGGCGCCCACTGGAACTTCTCCTTCAACTCCGAGGCCTCGCTGCTCGAGGGAAACCGGATCTGCGACCGCCAAGTCCAGAGTTGCCCGGGACCGGCCGAAGCGGGCCGGTTCGTCACGGTGGCCACCGTGGAAGGCTTTTCGCCGCTGGACCAGTACCTGATGGGGCTGCGGCCGCCCTGGGAGGTGCCCGACACCTTCCTGGTGGTCAACTCGACGATCACCAACCCCGGCCGCATCCCTCAGCCGGGCGTCTCCTTCAACGGCACGCGACGCAACATCTCCGTCGAGGAGGTGATCGCGGCCGAGGGCCGGCGCACGCCCGATCATACTGTGGCGCAGCGCCGGTTCCGCTTCGCCTTCATCCTGGTCGCGCGGCCGGGAGGTGCAAACGAAGCGCAGGCGATCGAACAACTCGACCGCTACCGGCGCGAATTCGAGGGCTTCTTGGCGCGCGCCGCCGGCGGGCGCGCCTCGGCCGACACGACATTGCGCAAGGCTCTCCACCTGTCGGCGTTTCCGGCGGCCGGTGTTCTGCTGGGCGGCACGGCGCCGGTGCGAGTGAGTTTGCAGTCGCCCGCCGAGACGGATCTCAGCGTGCTCCTCGCCTCGCCCGACGGCGCGCTCGGGCTGCCCGCTTCGGTGACGATCCGAGCCGGGACCTCGAGTGCCGCGTTCGCCGTGCGCGGGCTGCGGGCCGGCGTCGGCGAGCTGGTGGCAAGCGTTCCCGGAGGCGCCTGGGAGGAGGCCGTGGCGCGGCTGGCCGTGCTCGCGCCCTCGGAGGTGCGCCTGGCGGTCGTCTCCGGCGACCGGCAGCCGGCCGTGCCGGGCGTGCCGCTGCGCGAGCCGGTGGTCATCCGGCTTACGGATGCCAACGAGTTGCCCTATCCGGGCGTCCGGCTCGCCGTGGCCGTCGAAGGCGGCGGCCGCATCGAGCCGGCCGAGCCGGTCACCGGCGAGGACGGACTGGCGCAGCTTCGCTGGATGCCGGGGCAGGGGAGTAACCGGCTCCGGATCACCGTCGCCGGCGGCGCGCCCCAGGTGGCCGCCACGGTGACCGCCATCGGCCGGCCCGTGGTCTCCGCCGGCGGCGTCGTCAATGTGGCCAACTACGGGGCGGATCTCGCTCCTGGCTCCTTCGCCGCCATCTTCGGCGTCAACCTGGCCGGAGGCGCCACGGCGAGCGCCACCGGCCTCCCCTTGCCCGACCGCCTGGCGGGAGTCCAGGTGTTCGTGGGCGGCCGCTCGGCCCGGCTGCATTACGTGAGCGACTCCCAGATCAACTTCGTCGTTCCGCTCGAGGTCGCGCCCGGAAGCGTCGAGCTCCGGGTGGCTGGCCCGGCGGGGTCCTCCGATCCGGTGCCGCTCAGGCTCGCTGCGGTCGCCCCGGCTGTGTTCCTGCTGGGAGACGGCACGGGAGCGGTGACCGTGGCGGGGGTCGGGCGCTCGACCGCCGAACGGCCGGCCGCTCCGGGCGAATGGGTGGAGATCTACGCCACGGGCTTGGGAGCAGTGCGGTGGAATCCCGCCGCAGGACTCGAGGAGACGATCGAAAGGCCGGAGGTGACGATCGGCGGCATTCCCGCGGCTGTCTATTTCAGCGGCCACGCGCCCGGCTGGACGGGCCTCTATCAAATAAACGTGCAAGTGCCCGAGGGGCTGGGGCCCGGAAGGCAGCCGGTTGTCCTCGGCGTTGCGGGCGTCATTTCGCAACCTGCGCCGATCCTGCTTCGATAGGTGTTCGGGCGCGCGGAGGCCGGCCGGGAGCTTTACTGCCTTTTCGGGCGAACGAACAGGCGCTTGATGTCGGGTGAAAATTCCCGAATAATGTTGAACAGCCACGTTGCGGCGACCTGCTGGGCGGCGCCCTGGTAGCCGCGCACCTCCCACCTCACCGCCGGATTCCAGGAGGCCGAGATCGCCTCGCCGGCGAAGGCCCCCGCAAAGCGGCTCCAGTAGAAGGTCTTTTTTCCTTCGCGGTCGTAGGTCAGCACGGCAAGCTGCGAGGCATGCAGGAATCGCTTCCCGAAGCCGTCCGCCTTCGAGCGGACGTAGCGCGGCTCCAGACCGGTGGCGGCGGCGCCGAGATGCTCTAGACCCGTCGAGAGGGTGAAGCGCGCAAATCGATCGCCGGCCCGCGCGAAATATCCGTCTGCACCCTGTCCCCAGTCCTCGGGGCGGTTATTCAGGTGATCGGGCAGTGCGGAGCCGAAAGCGCGAAAATAGGCCCCGCCTTTGAAGGCGAAGCTTTCGTTCAAGAACAGGCGCCAGCGTTCGTTCCCGTTGAGCGGCCGATACGGCGCCTCCTTGGGAACGATGCCGCCTACCACGAAGGCCACCGCCGCGGGATCTTGCTGCCGGGCGGGTCGCTCGGTCACGGTACCGGACCCGGGCTCAGCCGCGGGCGCCGACGTCAAAACGGCAAGGGCGAGAAGTAGCGCGCGATATTCCACGCGTAGGCAGATGCTCGCGCCGGGAGCGGTGATGCAAAATCGACGAGCGCCGGATCCGGCTAGAACGGGAAAATGCGCTTGAGCTCGTCCTTGTCCGGCCGCCGGCCGTACTCGCAGATTTCGAAGGCTTGGGCGTAACGGACCTGGCTGCCCTGCGCCTTGCCGTAGCGCTCGATCAAGGCCGGGCGGAAACGTTCCGCCAGGCCGGCGTAGCGGCCGTCTTTGGCCAGCACGAAGAGCTGGAGGTCG
>ENA-ORXB01001291-ORXB01001291.1-sediment-metagenome-genome-assembly--contig:-NODE-1291-length-31487-cov-4.687361_pt1 | contig 31487 bp, 25 predicted proteins | sample MGYA00237863_ERZ511475 | MGnify/ENA primary metagenome ERZ511475 (study PRJEB26305, sample SAMN06343858) | sediment metagenome | isolation source: hot spring sediment | place: Canada: British Columbia... | reverse complement strand
GGGGAGGGGAGCGGGGTGGGGGCAACACGTGGCAGTCGGCGCTGCCAGGATTCGAGTCTGAACAGTTACCTCCGCGCCTCTCTTTGATCTCGGAGGGCACCGCCCGCCGCCTCCGGCCTATACATGGCAAGACGGGTTGCGCGCCGAACGGCAGAGTCGAGGACTCAGTCTCCCGCCTCTGCCGTTTGTGCTATAATGCTACGCAACCTGTCCGACGGAGCAAGAGCGGTGAGAGAAGAGCTGGTAACCGGGCTCGCCGAGGCTGCAGAGCGCCTCGGGACGCCGGTTGAGCGCACCTACGATCTCGGCGACTGGGGGGACGACCGGCGCTTCTGGGAGATGTGGGAGGGCCGGAAGGCTGAGGTCGTTTTCGTGATCTGCCGGGAGGGTGGGCGAGTGGTCCTCCAGACGAAGCGATTCTACCCGGCGGGGGTCTTTCGCCTGCCGACCGGTGGCGTGCGCCAGGGGGAGCGACTGCTCGAGGCGGTGCGCCGGGAGCTGCGCGAGGAAACCGGGCTCGAGGCGTCCCCCGAGCGGTTCCTGGGCGTGCTGCACTACCGCTTCCGGCGCGGCGGGAGGCCGATGGAGCGCGCCTCCTACGTCTTTCTGATAGGGGGAGGCGCGGCGCCGCTCGTCCCGCAAGACGAAGGCGAGGGCATCAGCGCTTTCCGCGAGGTGCCGCTCAGCGAGCTGCCATCGGTGGCTCGCAGCCTCGAGAGTCTGCCCGGGGATTGGGCGGTTTGGGGCGCGTTCCGGGCGCTCGCGCATTGGTTTGTGGCGGAAGCGATGGGAGTGAGGCGTGACGCGTGATGCGTGATGCGTCAAACGTGAGGGGTTCGGATTGGAGGATGGACGGGCTTGGAGCAGTATGAGGTCATCGTGGTAGGGGCGGGGCACGCCGGGTGTGAGGCGGCGCTGGCTGCCGCGCGGCTGGGCTGCCGTACCCTGCTCCTGACGATGAATCTGGACCTGATCGCCCTGATGCCGTGCAACCCTTCTATCGGAGGGCCGGCCAAGGGGCATTTGGTGCGCGAGATCGATGCGCTCGGCGGGGAGATGGCCCGCACTATCGACCGGACCTTCATTCAGATTCGCATGCTCAACGTGGGCAAAGGTCCCGCGGTGCGGGCGCCGAGGGCACAGGCGGACAAGCGGCTGTACTCGCTGGCCATGAAGCATACCCTCGAGGCCACGCCCAACCTGCACCTCAAGCAGGCGATAGTGGAGGACCTGATTGTCGAGGGTGGGCGGGTGGCCGGGGTGGTCACGCAGCACCGACGGGCCTACCGCGCCAAGGCGGTCGTGCTGACAACGGGGACCTTCCTGCGGGCGCGTATCCTCACCGGGGAGCATGCCATGGCTGCCGGCCGTGCGGGCGAGTTCCCCGCCGTCGGCCTATCCGCGGCTCTGTGCCGGGCAGGCCTGGAGCTGCGCCGCCTGCAAACCAACACGCCGCCCCGGGTCGACGCCCGGACGATCGATTTCTCGCAGACGGTGCCTCAGCCTGGGAGCGATGTGCCGCTCTATTTCTCCTTCGAGCCGCCCGAGCCCGATATCCGCCTGCCGCCGCCCCATCCGGTCTACCCGATCCCGCGGCCGAGCGCCTGGCGACCGCAGCTTCCCTGCTATATGGTACACACCAATGCGCAGACCCACCGGATCGTGCGCGAGAACCTGCACCGCTCGCCCATTGCCGCCGGGATCACCGAGGGAGCCGGCCCGCGCTACTGCCCGTCGATTGAGGACAAGGTCGTCCGTTTTCCGGAGAAGGAGGCACACCAGATCTTCCTCGAGCCGGAGGGAATGGCGACCATGGAGGTCTACGTCCAGGGAATGTTCACGGGCCTCCCGGAGGAGGTGCAGCTGGAGATGCTGCACAGCATCCCGGCGCTGGCGAGGGCGGAGATCATGCGGCCCGGCTACGCCGTGGAGTACGACTATGTCCCCTCCTGCCAGATTGCGCGGACCCTCGAGGTGAAGCGGGTGCCGGGGCTCTTTCTCGCCGGGCAGATCAACGGCACCTCGGGCTATGAGGAGGCGGCAGCGCAGGGACTGGTTGCGGGGATCAACGCGGCCCTGACGGTGCAGGGGCGGGAGCCGCTGCTCCTCCGGCGGGATCAAGGGTACATCGGCGTGCTGATCGATGACCTGGTGACGAAGGACCTGACCGAGCCGTACCGGCTGATGACCGCGCACGCCGAGTACCGGCTGCTCCTCCGGCAGGACAATGCGGACCTCAGGCTGACGCCTGTAGGGCACGCCATCGGGCTGGTCTCGGACGAGCGCTACGAGAGGGTCGAGGCGAAGCGGCGGGCGGTGCGGGCCGAGCTGGAGCGGCTGGCGCAGGTCTGGCTGCCCGGCAGTGCCGTCGCCGGGCTCGACCCGGCCTCAGGCGACGACGAGGGTGCGACGGCACTGCAGGTGCTGCGCCGACCCGGAGTGAGCTACGGGGCGGTGGCCCGGCTGGTGCCGCCCCCGGCAGAGCTCGCCTCGGAGGTGGCCGAAGAGGTGGAGGTCGAGGCGCGGTATGCCGGGTACATCGCCAAGCAGGAGCGCGAGGTAGCGCGCATGCGGCGCCTGGAGGAATGGAAGATCCCGGCCGGCCTCGACTACCGGGCCATTGTCGGCCTGAGGGCCGAGGCGGCGGAAAAGCTGGCGGCGGTCCGCCCCGCGACGCTCGGGCAGGCCACGCGCGTCCAGGGAGTCAGCCCGGCAGACGTGTGCATTCTGCTGGTCCATCTGCGGCGCATGGGAGCCGGCGCCCCGCGCGATGTTGCGACGCAAGGCGACCTGCGGACGGAAGCCGAGTCCTCGGGGTGAAAGGGCCAATCCGCCGCTGCATCACCGTCGCGGGCGGGCCCTCTCTGGTTGTGGAGCTTACCTGAACTCTCAGGAGAGCGAATCGTCGCGCCCGGGCCGGGGGCTATGGCCCATGCAGGAGGTGCCGCGGGCACGGAGGCGGCGCGCTTCCTCGAGGAAGCGCGCTTTGCCGGCAGCCAGGATCGGAGTCGGGTCTGGCTTGCCAGCGGCGAGTGCCTGAAGCCGCTGGGCGAGGAGGAGGAGAGGGAGCAACTCGCTCGCCATCTCCGGATAGGGAGACAGGCAGACCTGGAGGGACTCGCCGCGCATCATCCGCGACAACGCCGCGTCCAAGGCCTCGCCGGCCTCTCGCGGCCGCCATCTGGTCATCCTACTCGCTCGCCTCCAGTATCCGCCGTAGCGACGCCATCGCCCTGAACTGCAAGGACTTGATGGCGCCCTCAGTCTTGCCGATCATCCGCGCGACTTCGGCATTGCTGAGCCCCTCGACGAACTTGAGGGTGACGACCAGGCCCTGCTCGTAGGTGAGCTGCGAGATCGCCCGACGGAGGCGGTCCCCCTCCATCTGCTGCTCGACGACCCTCACGGGGTCCTGGTCTCCGGCGACCAGTCGCTCATCAAGGGCAGCGGCATGTTCTTGCTCGCAGCGCCGGAAGTAGTCAACGACCAGGTTGTGCGCGATGCGATAGAGCCACCCCGAAAAGGATACGTTCCACGCCCTGCTGCTCCGGATGGCTTCCAGCATCTTGACAAAGACCGTTCCCGTCAGGTCTTCGGCCAGATGCGCGTCACCCAGCCGGTAGTAGATATAGTTGTAGATCCTACCGGCATAGCGGTCATAGATCTCGCCCAGAGCGTCGGGATCGTACTCCTGGACCCTTTCGAGGACGGAACCTTCCTGGCCGTTGCGCACCACGCGCGTTTCTCCTTTGGAGACGTAGAGGAACCAGAAAAGATACGGCCGCTCGTCGCCTACCATACCACCGTTTACGCAAGGGTGTCAAACCCCGAATATGGCGAACAGCGCGCCATATACAACATGTAGTGGGTAACTCTGAGAGGTACATCAAGGAGTGGGCATGGGACTTGACACGCCGTTATCAGAAAGTCAGGGTAGGTTACGAAATCGCTACCTTTCCGATACCTGCGCGTTACAATGGTCCCGGTGCCCGCACCGTCGGCAGCGCGAGGGGTCGTGGTGCTGTGGCGAGACGTCCCGCGCGCGGCGCAGCCCCTGCATCTCCCGGAGGGCCTGGATCACTGCCTGGCGCAGTGTCGGCGTGTAAGGTATCTCGAAAGTCCGGCCGGCGTAGTGGAGAAGCCCGTGAGGAGGGCGCCTGCCCGTCTCCTCCTCGACAAGCAGAAGATAGGCGCCAAGCTGGAGCACATCGGAGGCGTAAGGAGAGGCAGCCGTGCGACCCGGCTTGACCTCGACCGGAACCAGGCGGCCGGCCGAGCGCACCAGATAGTCCGGCTTGCCGGCCAGGCGGTATCGCGCGGAGTAGAGTGGCCGGGTGCATCGCTGCCACGAACCCATGTCCGCGCGCACGATGCGTCCTTCTGGCAGGCCGAGGGCGGCGCGCTGCCCTTGCGCATGCCTCCATACCAGGAAGGCCGCGATCGCAAGGCCTAACCCCAGCAGGGTGAGGATCAGCCCGAGGGTGGCCATGGCCAGTCCGTCCGCGTGAGCGGCGTGATGGAGATGGGAACGCCCCGCGGATTCCACTCGGTCAGCCAGCGGGCGTCCTCAGGAGAAATGCGGATGCAGCCGTGTGAGGAGGGACGCTTCCCGAGGGCATCCAGGTCCTGATAGACCTTGCGTCCATCCTGCCAGACATACGGTACGCTGTGGATGAGGATGTCGCCGTTGGCCTTGAAGAGCATCCAGGCGTCGTCGGCGTAGGCCTCAAAGGCGTAGAAGGTTCCGATGTAGCGGCCGACCGTACCGGACCAGGCGGGCGTCCAGTGGTAATCGAGGGGCAGCCCGGTGCTGCAGGGGATGGTTCTGATCTCGACCCCGTTCTCATAGATGTGCATGAGCTGCGCGTTCTGGTCGACAAAGATGGCGCGCGAGAGGACAGGCGTCTCGGTCGGTGTGGCGGTCGGCGTCGCCGTCGGTGACGGGGTGGCGGTGGGCGAGGGCGTCGCCGTCGCCGTCGGCGTCGACGTAGGCGTCGCAGAGGGAGTGGCGGTCGCCGTCGGCATGGCGGTCGGCGTGGACGTGGCCGTGGCCGACGGCGTGGGCGCCAGCTCGATGGTGGCCCGGGGGGCGCTGCCACGTCCGGCCACGGAGGCGTGACGGGACGTGGTGCCGCCCAGGTCACCGGTGACCGATGGCGCGGGTGCCAGGGTGGCTACTGACAGGAGCGTGGCGACGAGGAGCGCCACGGCACAGAGGGCGCCGCTGTAACGCTTCACAGGCGCCCTCCGAGGGCGGCGCTGAGGAGGCAGAGCCCTGCTGCCATCGCGGCAACGGCCGCGATGAGAGCGAGCAGGGCCCAGCGCCCCAGCCGGTAGGCCCGCCGGGCGCTCCGTCCGTGGGCCTCATGCTCCAGTCGCCCCTGCGCCATAGCCGCCAGGTTGGCGGATGCAAGTCCTTTCACGCGGCTGAGCCACCAGCCGCGCCGACAGTACGCGAACTCGCCCAACTCGCTGGCGCTGGTGACATCCGTGCGCCTTCTCGACTGGGCGCGATCAGGCCGGTAGTCGTCGCTCAAGGTCCTTAAGTGCTTCCTCCAGGCTCTGCTGGCGAGCGGCAACCGCCAACTCGCCCCGCGTCCGCTCGAGGGCGGTGCGGACGGCGTCGGTAGTGTGCCGCAGGCCGGCAGTGAGTGTTTCGGGGAAGTCCATGGTGATCAGGCAGTCGTAGATTTCGTCCATCGCCGCGAGCATCCTCTCGGCGGTGGGGATGTCGCCGAGGCGGAGGGCGTCGAGGGCGTAGCGGCGCAGCTCGCACGCCGCCTCGCCGAGGCCGTTCATGTAGGCGGGGAAGTGGACGCCCAGTTCCTCGGGCTCGGGCAGGGGTAGCCCCTGCACCAGGTTGATGGTAATGCTCGCCTCGGCATACTCCTTCAGGGCATCCTGCGTATAGCCGGCATAGTAGAGGTCGGGGTGCTCGGCCAGGTCCGCCGCCATAGTCGTGGCCGCGGCCCGTGCCGCCGCGAGGAGCTCGGTGCTCTGCGCAAAGTCGTTGCGATGGGCGGCGCGGATGGCGTTGGCGGAGAGGCGGACCAGTTCGCGGCTGCGCAGCAGGGCGAGGTCGCGGGCCGCGTTCTTGACCTCAAAGCTTGCTCTGACTCGCTCGGCGATGGCTTCCAGGTTGGTGACTGGCATCATGCCTCCTCGGATATCTGCACGGCGATCCTGTCCGCGCCGAGATGGGCGGCACGCATCTGGGCGAGGTGGGCTTTATCGGGCTCGCCCAGCCTGGCGTACAGCCGCCAGAGCTTCTGGTAGATCGCGGCCTGGGTCGCCGGGTTGGGACAGAAGGCTGCCGCCTTCTCCAGGTTCTCGGCGGCGGCCCGCGGCTGGCGCAGACGCTGATAGACCTCGCCGAGGGCATAGTACGGGAGGTACTGCTGCGGGTCAGCACCGAGCGCCCTCTCGGCCGCCTCGATCGCCTGTGCCTCGCGGCCCGGTTGGACGGCAAGGGCGGCTGCCTGCTTGGCGAGCTGATACCCCTCGCGCCGGGTGGGGTCGAGCTGGAGGTAGCCTTCCAGCTCCAGCAGGCCCGGGTGGTCGGGCACAATGGCGAGGCCCTCACGACAGTGCTGCCGCGCTGCCTCCTCATCGCCGAGGCGCTCGTAGCAGCGGGCGATGTTGAGGAGGAGCTGCGCCCGCTGCGCCGGGCTATCGCCGACGAGGTCAAGGGCCTGCCTGAGCTCGTCCGCGGCGTCCTTCCAGGCACCGCGGGCAAACAGGATGGAGCCAAGGGTCATGTGTGGCAAGGGATGATCGGCCGATCTGGCAGCGGCGTCGCGGCACAGGGCGATGGCCTCGTCGGCGCGGCCCGCAGTGCTGAACGTGCGCGCCAGCAGGCATCGGTACTCGATGTTGTCGGGCTGGCGGGCGATGGCCCGCTGCTGGTAACGGATCGCCTCCTCGTAGCGACGCAGCTGGAAGCAGCGGCGCGCGGCGTTCATCAGGAGCGTCGGGCTCTCCGGATCAGCCTCGAGGGCCAGAAGCAGCTTGCTCAGCTCGGGGTCGCTTGCGGCCCGCACGTCAGTTGCGGCCTCTTCCGGGCCGAGCACTGAGGCGTCGGGCGACGGCTGCCCGCCAAGCGTCGCCTGGACCAGCGGATGCTCCCGGTTCAGCACGAGGGTGCGGATGTTGCGCGTCTGACCTCCGAGCGGGTCCTCCAGCGTGTAGCTGCCCCGCAGGAACACCAGGTCATCGACGGCCTGGTTGAGGAGCAGCATGAGCTGGTCCCGCCGCAGGTGCGGCAGGATGGCCGCGCGGGTGATCTGATCTACCAGGTACATAAAGGCCACGTACGGGCTCCGCTTCTGCAGGTCATCCGCAAAGCGGATGATCGTGGGCAGGGCGCTCTCGTCGACCGCTTCGAGAGGTGCAACTTCCCGTGCCCCGAGCTCCTCGCTCTCCTGCGCGCTCGGGAGGTAGGCCCAGTCGACCAGGCCGTCCTCCACGATGTACAGCAGCCCGCGCCGCTCCGCCTCGCGCATGAACAGCTTGAACTTGGGAAAGCCAAAGCGGCTCTCATCAAAGTGCCGCAGCCGGCGGATCAGCTCGTTCTTGATCCAGGAGAGGAGGGCCCGATCCCCGTGCTGAGAGCTGCGGATGATCTCCACGACCAGGTCAAAGGCCCGCTGCAGCTCGGCATCCTCCCCGGCGCCCGCCGCTGAGGTTGGCAGGCGGTAGCGCTGGACGTCGACAGGGTCAACATCCCTGTCGTAGTATAGGAACTGGTCGACGCGCTCGGCAAGGCGCGGCGACGAGCTCCAGGACACGCCGATGGCCACAACCTGCTTGCCATAGGGGCGCAGGGTGTTGACCATGTGGATAAAGTCACCATCGCCTGAGGCGAGGATGAACGTGCCGATATTGGGGTGATTGTGACAGCACTCGACGCAGTCCGCCGTCAGCTTGATGTCGACGGCGTTCTTGCGCCGGCGCACCCCATTGGACTCGGTAACCACCCGCGTGGGCACATACACCGGCTCGATGCCGGCGGCATACAGGTTCTCAGGGTCCGACTGATGCCAGTCGTCCTGCCAATCCGCATAGGCGTTAGCGATCACGAGCCTGCCAAAGGTCTCGGCGGTCTCACGCAGCGAGGTCAGGTTGACCTTGAGATTGGCCTGACTCAGGCTGCTCTTGAGGTTCTCCCAATCGATGAACAGGGCCACATCGTGAGACTGAGCCTTGGCCTGCAGGCCATTTCGAGCCTGGCTTGCTGGCATGGATCTCCTCCTCGCGCTGCAAGCGCGTCACAAGGCCTTGAGTCCTGTCCCATGGGTCCTGTCCGGGTTGGTCTGGTAAGGTTGGCGCCCCAGGCGGCTCTGCCACGCGCAGATGTGAGTGCAACGTTGGGGGCAACGCCCGGTCGCCTCACGGCTTCTGGGCAAAGTTGGCCACAGAGGCCCAGCCAAACTTGGCGGGCACGTCGACCGGCTGCACGGGCAAGTCGACCAGGCTGACGGTGAAGGTGATCCCATCGTTGGCAAGGAACTCGAAGGTGTAGTACCCCTCGCCATCTGTCGTGTGTACCGAGGACCAGTCAAAGGCAGACAACCGGACCTTGGCGTTGGGGACGCCCTGGCCGCTCGAGTCCACCACCCGGCCGCGGACGCAGGACCACTCGGTCGTGCGCTGGCGGTTATCCTCGAGACCCGCGAAGGTGCCGACGAACGTCCCGCTCGGGACCGGGGTGCCCTCAGGAGAGGCGCAGCGCTGGGTGGCCTCATCCCGCTTGGCCGCGACCTCTGGCGACGAGGAGAGGTCCAGCGCTGCCTTGTAGTACTCGACTGCGACACACCAGGCGGACTGGCTTCCCGCCGCGTCGCCGGCCTCGACATAAGCGCGCTGCAGGCGCTCGGCGGTGTCCCGGTAGTCCGGCTTGAGGGCGTAGACGGCCGAGAGGTCCTCCAGGGTCTTTTTCCAGTCGATCCCCCAGACGCTTATGCCGCTCTGGTAGAGGGTGGCTAGGCGAAGCTGCAGCTGAGCGTCAGGATTGTCGGGCTGGAGGGCGAGGGCCTGGGTGAAGCGGCGGATGGCCTCCTCCATGCTCCCCTCGTTGACGAGGCGCAGGCCGCTGTTGGTGTAGGCTGCGACGAGCAGCCGCTCGACCGAGCTCTGCTCGTAGGCAGGGTCGAGGGCCCGCAGCGCCTCCAGCTTTTGGATAGCCTCATCCCAAGCCCCGCGTTCATAGGCCGCGCGGCCCTCCGCCAGCAGCGTGGAGGGCTCGCTCTGAGACTGCGGGCCGGTCGGCGAGGGAACCGGCGATGCCTTGGAGCGTGCCTCGATGAGCTTTTGCTGCGCCTCGGGAAAGTCCGGTCGCAGCCGCAGGGCATACTCGAACTCGGCGGCTGCCAGCTCGTACGCGCCCTTCTCCATGTGCATGAGGCCGAGCCGGTAGTGCTCGGCGGCGGCCTCGGCCTGACTCGCGTTTCGCAGGCGCAGGCCCTGGTACACGCCTGCGATGCCCAGCGCGATGATAAAGAAGACCAGGCAGCCCGCCAGCATCCCGAGGCCCATGGGCCCGATGAGGCGTGACTGCAGCCGCCGCTTCGCCGCCTCGAGCCGGGTTGAGGGCTCAGAGGCCGGAGCCTCTGCTGGTGCCTGTGGGCTCATGGCCTCTGGCGCGGGCGCTTCCTGGGCAGCAGGCCCAAGGGGCACGTCGACGACCTCAACTTCGGGCGGCTCTCCGCTGGCCGGCCGGCGCGACCGCTTCCGCGATCTCTGTTTCTGGCCTTCCTCCGGAGGCACTTCGGCTTCCGGCTGTTGGGCGGCGCCGGCCTCTGCCGCAGGCCCGGCTGCGGGTGTCCGCTCTGGCAGAGGAGTACCGCATTGTGGGCAAAAGGTCTCCGTCCCCAGGAGTGGCAAGCCACATCTCTCGCAAAACATCTTCACGCTCCTGCCTAGCTTGGCCCCAGGGTGTGCTCGATGAGCAGCGTGCCACCCGGCCGGCCGACGCGCAGGACGGGGGCACCGATGACGTCCCGGTCGGGCCGAACGGTGGCCCGGAACGGGCGCTCGGGGCCGGCGGTGCAGCCCTGACGGTAAAGCTCGCCGTGGCCATCGGCGATGCTTACGGCCAGGTCCTGCACACGGGGTGTCGTCACAGCCAGCTGCACCGTGGTGCCGTCCCAGGTTGCCCGGAAGGCAACCTCTCGCGAGGCGCCCGATAGCCCTCCGAGGCCGTGGATGGGCAACCACGTCTCCGTCCACGTGAGGGCGCCTTGGGGCGGCAACGTCGCCCAGTCCCAGAAGGTCGGCGTCACGCCGCCCCACAGCTCGGCGTACTGCGAGCCGTCATCCGTGTAGAGGGCCGGGTCAAAGCCCAGCCCGAAGGCAAACAGCTTGACGCCGGGCACGGTCTCCCGCGGGAAGACGCGGGCCATCCCGAGGTCCGCCTCGGGAGCATAGATCCCCATGTAGCCGGCCTTCGCCGTGGGAGCGAACACTCCGAGATAGTTGCGCCAGCTTCCGTAGACGCTCAGGTCGCGGCCGGAGGATATGGGCCAGGCGATGGTGCTATGGGGGCCGCCGAGGGACGTATCGCCGGTGGAGTGTACCACGACCTCCGAGGCCGGCAAGAGGAACCGCGTCGAGGCCGAGAGGCTGGCCGTTCCCGGTGAGAGCATGGCGTTCAGCCAGTACTGGAACTGCCGGGGCTCGGCGTCCAGGTTCCTGAGGGTTGTGGTCACATGAAAGCGCGCCTCGCCCGGGGCCAGCGTGACCGCGATCTCAGCACGGATGTTGCGCGTCCGTTCGGTGCAGGCCAACCGCACGATAGCGCTGCCGTCGGCGTTGCGAGTTGTCTCGGCCTCCCAAGGCTCGGCGGTCACGTAGCCGTGCTCGTCGACCGGCAGGCACCACTCCATCCCCCCGGCAGCGAGCCACCAGCCCATCTCGGGCGGGCCCCATGGGCTCGGTTTGATGACGGTATTGTTGTAGAACAGGTTCTGCCCGGTTGGCAGATAGGTGCACTGGTAGAGCCGTCCGCCAAGCTCGGGCAGAAACACAAGGCGCAGATAGTCGTTCTCCAGGATGATGGTCTCGTAGCGGACGGCAACAGGCGGCCCAACCCGCGAGCGATCCAGGCCGGGATAGGGGTGGGCCGGGCTCTGAGGATCGCTGCGGAGCGCCTGACGGTACTGGTAGGTGGCAATATCCAGGGTGCCCCGACGGATGGTCACGGGGACCGCGCTCGGGCGCGGCAGGGGAGAGGCGGTCGGCACAGGCGCGGCTGGCGTCGGCGTGGCCGTCGGCGGAGGGATCACGAGGACGACCCGTCGCTCCTCAGAGGTGCGGTTTCCTGCGAGGTCTGTCGCCTCGATGCGCAGCAGGTGCTCACCGGGGCGGGCAGTGGCCGTCTCCCAACTGTGGACAAGGGGCTCGCCGTCCGTCCTGGCGCAGGCCTCGCCGTCGATCGAGAGCTCGAGGCGCGAGACGCCCCCATTGTCGCGCGCGCTGGCGCGGACGAGGAGCGTCGCTCCCTGCTCCGGCTGGGCGGGCAGGTCCTCCCACTCGACCGCGGGCGGCGATACATCCTGCAACGCTACAGGCAACGTTACTACCGCCCCTGCCGCTAGCGTGATAGACGCCCCGTGCGTCAGATAGCCGGGGTAGGAGAGCTCGAGGCGCCATTCTCCCGGCGGCAGAGGAAGGTCGATGGGCGTCTGACCCTGCGGCTGGCCGCTCACCACGATCGCCGCACCCTCCGGCGTGCTTCTGATCTTCAGGAGCCCCGTCGGTGGCGCTGTCGGCGCCGACTGATCTTGACGTAATCTTCCATAACAGGCAATGCATATCGACAACAGGAAGATGAGCAAAGGCCAGCCTGCTGGCCTCGGAAGCCTCTTCTTCATGGCGTCGATTATAGCCTTTTTGAGGGGCTTGTCCAGGTTGAAGAGGGTGTGGATGTTGCCCAGTGCATTGGAGGGTGTTATAATGGCCGTGTTGTGTTGCCCGGCGGTGCAGCTCTCTGGGCCGTCGGTCGGGTGTCCCTTTCCCTCGTTGACTGTGCGACAGGAGGGCCCGGTATGCTCCAAGAGCTCGTCCAAGCCGTTAAGGATGCCTACTCCGGTCTGGCTGCCAGGCAGCACGTCGCAGCGATCAGCCAGTTCCACCGCATACAGGCGAGCCCCGGGTACCGGGCGGCGGCGGGCTACTGCCTGGCCCAGCTTCGCTCGTGGGGCGTCGAGGCCGAGGTCCTCTCCTTCCAGGCCAACGAGCGGACCTCCTACTGGGCCTGCCGGCTCTTCCAGGAGTGGGATGCGACGGAGGGCACGCTCGACCTCATCGCACCAGAGGCGGAACGGGTGAGGCTCGCGGATTTCCGCGAGGAGAAGACGGCCCTCATCCAGCGCAGCAGCTCCTTTGACGGGGAGGCGGAGGTCGTGGTCGTCGAGGGCGGCGACAGCGAGAGCGACTATGCCGGCCTCGATGTGGCGGGCAAAGTGGTGCTGGCCCGGGGAGATATCGGCAAGGTGTACCGCCTGGCCGTGCAGCAGCGGGGGGCCATCGGCATCCTCTACGATGGCCTGCGGGGGCTGCCGCCGGTCCGTGAGCGGATGGACCTGCCGGACGCCCGGCAGTACACCTCCTTCTGGTGGCGCTCTCCTGAGGAGCCCAGGTGCTTTGGCTTTGTGCTCACGCCCCGTCAGGGAGACCGCCTGCGGAGCCTGGCGCGAGAGGCGGCAAAGAAGGGCTCGGGGCCGCTGCGGGTGCGGGCTAAGGTGGCGGGCCGTCTCTACGATGGGGAGATCGAGGTTGTGTCGGCGCTTGTGCGCGGCGAGACGGACGATGAGGTCGTGATCGTCTCGCACCTGTGCCATCCGCAGCCCTCGGCGAACGACAACGCCTCGGGGGCCGGAGCCGCCCTCGAGGCGGCGCGTGTGCTCCAGTACCTCATCGAGTCGGGGACTCTGCCGCGGCCGCGCCGCTCCATCCGTTTCCTGTGGGTCCCGGAGATGACCGGCACGTTCGCCTACCTGGCCACTCATGAGGACCGGCTTCGCCAGATGGTTGCCGGTGTGAACCTGGACATGGTCGGCGAGAGGCAGGAGCTCTGCGGCAGCTCCTTCCTCATCGAGCGGCCTCCGGAGGCCATGGCCAGCTACGTGGGCGACCTGGCCGAGGTGCTCCGCGATGCTCTGGAGGAGCGCGCGAGCTCGCTGAGCGGTACCGACACTTACCCGCTGGTGCGGCAGGCCGTCACGGCGTTCTCGGGAGGCAGCGACCACTACATTCTGTCCGATCCGACGGTGGGCGTCCCTACCCCGATGCTGATCCAGTGGCCGGACCGCTTCTACCACACCTCCGAGGACACCATCGACAAAGTGGATCCCGCCATGCTGGCGTTGGCGGGCCGCCTGGCAACGGCCTACGCCTACTTCATCGCGCGAGCCGGGGAGGCGGAGGCGCGCTGGCTGGCCGGCCTGGTGCTGGCCCGGGGGAAGGAGCGGCTGGCTCGGTCCGCGCACGACGGTCTGACGCGGGCCTGTGAGGCGACGTCGCCCGAGGGGCTCGCCCGCGAGGCACGCCGGACGGAGAGGGAACTGGCCTTCCGCGCGGACCGGACGGTAGCCGCGCTGCACTCGATCCTGCGGCTGGCGCCGGAGGCGGCTCCGGCCATTGAGCAGGCGGCCGCAGCGATCGAGGCAACTCATGCCGCCGAGCAGGGGGCCTTTGGGGCGCAGGTCTCGTGGCTCGCCCGGGCGCGCCGCATCCCGAAGGCGGCGCTCACCGCTGAGGAGCCGGAGGACGAGTGGAAGGCGCGGGCAGAGAAGCTGGTGTATCGCCGGGTCATGCGCGGGCCGGTAGGCATGGGGGAGCTTGAGGCACGGCTGTCGGCCGAGGACCGGTCGGCGCTGGAGGCGCTGAGGGAGTCGCATGACACGGGGCTGCGGATGCTGGGCACCGTCATGCTCTACTGGATGGACGGCCGGCGCAACCTGCGCGAGGTCGCGGACCTTGCAGAGTGGGAGACCGGCTACCGAGATCTGGAGGCCATGGTTCGTCTGGCTGAGTTGATGGAGAGGGCGGGACTGCTGGTGACCGCCTGAGGCAACCTGTCACCCTGGGAAGGATTGGGGCCATGTACCTGGGTCCGGAGCCGAGGCGATCGCGGGGGCCGTGGAAGTTTCTCCTGTTGCTGGCAGTGCTGGTTGCGGTGGGGTGGTACATCTACCGGAGCAGGCCGGAGGTGGTGCGGGAGTTGCTGACCCATCTGCCGGTAGAGCAGTTGCCGGAGGAGGTGCGGCCCAAGCCGACAGCCACTCCCACCATCCGCCCGATCACGGCGGCGGAGCTGATGGCCAAGGGCGATGAGCTTTTCGCCGCAGGTCGGATGGGCGAGGCGGCGGCGGAGTATGAGAAGGCGACCCAGGCCGAGCCGTTCAACGACCGGGCCCACGCCCGCCGGGCGCTGGCACTGGTGCTGCGGGGGCAGCGCAGTGCGGCCCTGGAAGCCGCCCGCCGGGCGGTCGAGATCGACGCCAATTCGGCCGAGAATCAGGCCATACTGGGCATGATCCTGGACTGGAACGATGATCCCGAGCAGGCGGTCCTGGCCTGCCTCAAGGCCATCGAGCTGGACCCGAAGCTGCCGATGGCCTACGCATTCCTCGCCGAGGCCTATGCCGATTCGGACCGCCCCGAGAAGGCAATGGAGGCGGCCGAGCAGGCCGTGTCGCTGGGGCCGGAGGACGTGTGGGCGCGGCGGAACCTGGCGTATGTCTATGAGAAGATGGGCAACTATGAGCGGGCCATCGAGGAGTACCAGCGCGCCATAGGGGTCCATCCCAAGATGGGGTTTCTGTACCTCTCTCTCGGGCGCAACTATGTGGCCCTGAGGCGCTTTGACGAGGCGATTGCCGAGTTCCAGAAAGCCGCCGAGCTCGACCCGACCGATCCGCAGGGCTACGACCAGATGGGCTGGACCTACTATGTGCAGGAGGACTATGAGCGGGCCATTGTGCTCCTGCGCAAGGCCATTGAGATTGATCCCAACTATGTGCCGGCTCTGGGGCACCTGGGAATCGTGTGTTATGTGCGGCACAACTATGAAGAGGCCATTGAATGGCTGAGCAAGGCCATTGACATCGGCCCGCCGAGGGTAGAGTACTACTACGAGTTGGGCTTCTCGCACATCTACCTGGAGCAGTGCGACCAGGGCGTGCCCTGGCTGCGGAAGGCTCTGGAACTGGACCCCGAGTGCGAGGTCGCCAAGCAGGGCTTGGAGCTGTGTGGCGAGACGCCATGAGCGGAGGTCAGTGCAGGTGTTCTGGCGGCGGATAGCGAGGAGACGCCGGCGCTGGCAGCGGCGACAAGTGATCTGGCTGTTGCTGAGTGTCCTGATTGTGGTATCGATGCTGTGCAGCCTGGTGTTGCTGCTGCGGCCTGCGCCGGCGCCGTAGGCGAGGCAGGCGCGCCCGCTGGAGCCTGGAGTACTGGTCCGGGCGACGGCTGGCACGGGAGTGGCGGCGTGAACTCGGGCGCCTCAGGGCGCTTGCACGCGTGGCCGGAATCTGCTACAATATAGTCGCGACGGGCGAGTAGCTCAGTCGGTCAGAGCGCGCGGTTCACATCCGCGAGGTCGGAGGTTCGAGCCCTCTCTCGCCCACCAGAGCACCGGCCGAGTGCCGGGAGACGCGACCGTGTGCGTCCGGGTCGCCGTACAACGTTCCTATGAACGCGGTATGTGGTGACGCCGGGCAGCGCACGGTCTTCTTTTTTGGCGGCGAGGCCGGCAGGAAAGGAGGGCGTATGCGGCACAATTGGGCGGCTGTGGCGCGCGCTGTGCTCCTTCTGGTGGGCGCCTTTGTGGTACTGCCGGGCCTGTTCCCCCAGGCGATGACCGTGTCCGGTCAGATTCCGCCGGATGATCCGACTGCCGGATGGCTCTGGGTCTGGCGGCAGCCCCCGTACGAGTTCTGGGTGGTCGACGAGCATGTCTACATCAGGCCGTACGCCGACGTAGTTGCCTGGCAGCGGCCGGGCTCCGGCACGCTGTTTGCCATGACCAACGGGGAGGCCTCGGTTGCTCCGCCCGACCTCTACATAAGCGCCGACAGCGGCGCGTCGTGGCAGCACTCGTTTGTCGACGGCCTCAATGTGACGGATGTGCTGGTGGTGCATCCGGTGACCCCGACCATTCTCTTTGCAGGTGGCGAGAACGTCTACCCTCCCGGTGGGGTATTCCGGTCCGAGGACGGGGGGCTGCACTGGAACAACGTGCTTTCCAACACGATCGTGTACGACATAGAGGTAGACCCCCTCAACCCGCAGCGCGTCTATGCGGCCACGTGTTGTCTGCCTCCTCCTGCGAGCACCGGCGGCATCTACCGGAGCAACGACCTCGGGCAGACCTGGGAGATGATATCCGCACAGTGGCTACACGATCTTGAGGCGCACCCCTCGGTGCCGGGTCGGGTGCTTGGGGTACGTTTCTTCTCGACGGGCGCCGACGAGGGCGTATACCGCAGCGACGATGGCGGCACGACCTGGACGCAGGTTGCCGGGATACGGCAGTCCAGGATCGTCATCGACCCACGCAACCCGGACCAGGTGTTCGCTTTCGGGGGTGAACGGAACGGGATACTTCGCTCGGACGATGGCGGCACCTCCTGGGTGGATGTGACGGGCAATCTCCCGCATCCCCTCGCGACTGCGCCGACGATCCTCAGCGCCACTCTGGATCCCAACCTGCCAGGCACCATCTGGGTCGGCCAAAAGTACTCCGGTATCTTTGTCTCTCACACAGCGGGCGGTGCGTGGGTGCCGGTGAATGATGGGCTGCCTTTCATCCTCGATGACGTGGATGGGCCGCAGTGTAGCTCGATCTCCATTAGCTCTGACGGCAAGTACGCTGTAGCCTGTAGCGGCTGGGTGTTTGTCGGCCTGCCGCCGGGATCGCTCGACAACCACGTGTACCTGCCGCTGGTGATGGGCGGGCGATGATGGGGCCTGTTGGCGGAAGCGGCGGCTACCACAGACCGGGGCGGCTCTGACGTTGAGACCTGCTGCCGACGGGTTGGCGGCGCGTTGCGCAGAACGGCGACCGGGCGAATGACCGGCTGCGATGACGTCGGCAGCCACGTTGCCGACTTGGCCGAGGACACAGTGGGAAGGCACCGGGACTTCCGAGCCCTGGCTCGCTTCCTCCGGGCGCACCCCCTTGCCGTTTGACTCGCTTCTTCCGGAAAGTATACTCGGTGCTGTGAGAGGGGCTGCATGGGCCTCTCCGGAAGGGCAGGCAGGTGCGGCTGGATGTCGTCGCGCCGTGGTCGCCAGGTGGGCAGGAAGGAGTGCAGGACCCATGGCCACCATCAAAGGAACGCAGACCGAGAAGAACCTCCTCATGGCCTTTGCGGGCGAGTCCCAGGCGAGAAACCGCTACACGTTCTTCGCGTCGGCGGCGCGGAAGGCGGGTTTTGAGCAGATTGCCGCAATCTTTATCGAGACGGCGGAGAACGAGCGGGAGCATGCCAAAGTCTTTTTCCAGTTCCTCGAGGGCGGCGATGTCGAGATCACGGCGGCGTTTCCCGCCGGCGTGATCGGGGACACGGCGGCGAACCTCGAAGCGGCGGCGAACGGCGAACACCACGAGTGGGCCGTGCTCTACCCGCGCTTTGCCGAGGTGGCCAGGCAGGAGGGCTTTGAGGCCATCGCCACGGCGTTCACCGAGATCGCCGAGGTCGAGGAGCAGCACGAGCGCCGCTACCGGGCACTTCTGAAGAACGTGCGCGAAGGAAAGGTCTTCCGGCGGGACACGGTGGTCCGCTGGCGCTGCCGCAACTGCGGCTACGTCCATGAAGGCAAGGAAGCGCCGGAGGTCTGCCCGGCCTGCCGGCATCCGCAGGCCTACTACGAGCTCGCGGCGGAGAACTACTAGCTCCGCTCGCCAGAGCAAGTGCTCCCAGCATCAGGCCGGGCGTGCGCCCGGCCTTTTTCGTGCTGGACGGAGCACCACACATCGGACCCGACACAGTGTGACCGCGCAGCGTCTGGCCTCCGTGCGTGACCTCGGGGACCGATGGTCAGGCGAGGTATGCCTCTAGTTTCCGTCTCCGACGCCCCACTCAAAGCCCAGGCCGATGATCTCCTCAATGAGAGCGGCGGTGTTGCGAGGGCCTCCGTCGCCGGCGAGCCTGTCCAGCGTGGCGCACGTGTCATCGACAACCTTCAGGCCCGAGGGCTTGAAGGTATGGAACACGAGGCGGTCTAGCTCGGCGGCACCCGCAGCGAGAACCTGCAGGAGCGTCATCATCACCCGGTGGCCGCCAAAGACGCCGCAGCCCCAGAAGCCGGTGTGGACGACCACCGGCACATCCCCGCGCAGCCGCTTCGATTCGAGTACTGCCGCCCGAAAGCCGGTGTAGGCCGTGGTGAGCGTGTATTCAACTTCGGCGTGCACGTACCGACCGTGCCCCCCGTACAGGGCGGCGATGGCGATGATGTTGCTCACGGTCGCAGGGGCCAGCCGCTGTGTCGCGCGGCGCACTACCTCTGCATCGGCGCGGGCAAAGGCGTTGCCGTAAAGGCCGCGCTCCCGGCCCTCGGCAGGGTTTGGGTCGGTGTCGATGCGGCAGCGGCGGGGCACCCCGGCGACGAGCACAGGCGTAGGTCGGCCACGCTCGACCGTCCGGCAGGAATAGCCCATCGCCTGCAGCGCCTCTCGCAGGGCTCCGAGCGCAGGGTGCTCGGCGGTCTGCATCTCGTCCTGGGCAAAGAGCCCCGAGCCGTAGTATCCGAACAGGTTGGGGTCGGCAAAGTTGACGTGCCACTCGACGGCGCCCTCGAGGTCGGGCACGGGGGCATAGTCGTAGGCGTCGGGGCGCGCCACCAACAGCCGGCGGGCGGCGGCGGGATCGAGGGTCTCCGGCAGTGCCATGGCCGCCCAGCGGCTGTAGACGATCTGCCCGTCAAACACCGTCCCCGGCGGACAGGCGACCTCGAAGACGGCCTGCTTGTTTCGGTGCCGAAGGATGGGCGGGTGCTCGCTCATCAGGCGGTCTTCGTCAAAGAGGATGCGCTCGATGGGCTCAGGCATGTCGAACCTCCCTGTGAGGCAGCTCTGGCTGCACGCGAGAGTTCACCAGGGGCGCGTCCGCCCTGTGCCCGCTCGCGCCGAAACCTTGAGCGGTGGAGGGTTGGCCTCAACCGGTCCCTTTCACCACCACAGCCCGGCGGCTAGCAGACGTGGGCGACCGGGAGCCTGAAGTAGAATGTGCTTCCCTCGCCTACCTGACTCTGAACCCACATGCTCCCTCCGTGGGCCTCGACGATGGCCCGGGCCATGAAGAGGCCGAGCCCGATCCCTTTGATCCCTCGCCCGCCGACTTGACGCGTTCGATAGAAGGGCATGAACACCGCCGGGATGTCTTCTCTGGCAATGCCAAAGCCGTGGTCGAGAACTGAGACCGTCACCCAGGCCGGGTCGGCGATGGCGCGGAGCACGATCTCTGTGCCCGGAGGGGAGAACTTGACTGCGTTGGAGAGGAGGTTGCGGAGGACGCGTTCGATCCGGCCACGGTCAGCCCGCACGGATGGGAGAGGCCTACGAACATCCAGGGAAAAGACGTAACCGGGCTCTCTAGACCGAAACAGCGAGACGGCGTCCTCGATCAGCTCCGTGAGGTCAGTGGGCTGCAGGTCTAGCTGAAGGTGTCCTGCCTCTGCCTGCGAGCCATCGATGAGGTCTGTCACGAGCGCGTTGATCCGGCGGGCCTGCTCCGCAATGGTCCTGAGCCCTCTCTTGAGCTCCTCGCCGGACAGGCCCGCCCCGGCCTTGCGCTCGAGGAGCTCGGCGAAGCCGAGGACGGAGGTCAGCGGCGTCCGCAGCTGGTGAGAGACCGCGGAAAGGAACTCGGCGCGCATTCGCTCCAGCTCTCGGATATGGGTGACATCTCGCCCGACTACGACTGCCCCTTCGATCTGGCCGTCCGACCGCAGCGGCGCAGCGCTCACGAGGAGGTGACGCACAATGCCATCTCCGGTCGGCAGCTCTTCCTCCAGGTTATCGACCCGCTCGCCTCGCAGGGCGCGTGCGGACGCGCAGTCTTCCGGGCGGAGGGGCCGTCCCTGCCCGGCGGTGAGACCCGATTTGGCAAGCAAGGTGGCGATGCTGTCGCCCGGGGCGACCTGGCAGTGCGACAGCATCTCCTCGGCGGCCGCGTTCCACAGCACGAGCCTGCCCTCCCGGTCAAAGACCAGGACCGGCTCGGCGATCTGCCCGAAGGCTGTGTCGAGCGTCTGCTGCCAGGCGGAGATCGGCATCTTGCGGCCGGCGCCCTGCACCGCCTCGGCTGCCTGCGTGGCCAGGGATTCCAGCCGCGAGAGGTCGGGCATGTGCTCGGGACTGACGGCGAGCCCTACAGCTCCGACAGGGGAGCCATCCGTCCGCAAAGGCAATAGAACGACGGCGCACTCTCGGCCTGCAAAGTGGCCAAGGACGGGATCGTCCGGATCGATCTGGTGCGGAAGGAGGACGCAGGGCTGTGTGCCTACTGCCGACAGGTAGCACGGATGCCCGGGATCACGGCAGACGGAGCCTGCCATGTGGTCACCGCACTCGCCGCATGCTGCTCTGGTTCGAAGACACCCCTGGTCCAGGAGCATGAGCCAGGCAGTCGAGGCGTTGGCCGCGATGATGAGTATGTTGGCGATGGTTGTCAGCATCGCCTCGAGGGGCAGCGCAGCAGCCGAGGCGTGGAGGATCTTGCGCGCGGCCAAAAACTGCAGCTCCTCGCGGGTTTGGCCCGGCTGCCGCTGGTCATCGGTGCGTCGCTCCACGGGCACCCCTTCGTGCGGTCTGCACTGCAAGTGCGGATGTGGCGCAGGCTCCTGTCTGTGGGCGGCATCACCGTGCCGCGGTTCCGGGCCGCGCCCCGCCGCGTACTGCACATCTCCTTTGTGCATCAAGCACGGGCGCGGATTATACAACCGATACGTGCTCGTGTCCAAATGGGATGAAGGGCCCGCTCGCGAACCCGCGTGTGTGGCACGGGGCGTGCTGCCCGGTGTCAGCACTTGCGGAGGGTGAGCATGGAGAATGCAGAGGTTGCGGGTGCACTGGCAGAGGTTGCGGAGCTACTGGATGAGGCGCGGGCCAGTCCCCTGCAGGTAGAGGCTTATCGCGCGGCTGCGGGCACGGTCAGTGAGCTGGATCGCCCCGTGGAGCAGATCGTTGCCGAGGAGGGCGAGGAAGGGCTGAAGCGCCTGCCCCACATCACCGACCGCATGGCCGAGGCCATCGTGGAGCTCGTGAGGACGGGAGGGCTCTCGCTCCTCGACCAGCTCAGAGCGGATGCGGAGCCCGACCACATCTTTGATTCCATCCGTGGCATCGGGCCGGCGCTGGCCAAACGCATCCAGGAGCGGCTTGGCATCGTTACCATCGGGGAGCTGGAGAAGGCATCACGGGAGAGCAGGCTCCGGCAGGTCCCGGGGATCGGCCCGGCACGGGTGCGGCGCATCGAGCAGGCTCTGCGAGAGCGGCTCGCCCGTCACCCTGTGCCGGCTCCTGCCGATCCGCCGCCGGTGGAAGAGCTGCTGTCGGTTGACCAGGAGTTCCGGGACAGGGTCGCGGCAGGGCAGGTTCACCGTATCGCTCCCGAGCGGTACAACCCAAAGCGGGATGCCTGGCTGCCGGTGCTCCACACCGGCCGCGGCCCTCGCCGGTACAGCGCCCAATTGGCGAATACCCACCTGGCGCACAGCCGGCACACGAACCACGACTGGGTCATCCTCTACTACTCGGAGGGTCGCCGGCGGGGGCAGACCATGGTCGTCACCGAGACGGAGGGGGATCTTGCGGGGCGCAGGGTGGTGAGAGGCAGGGAGGAGGAGACGCGCGCCTACTACCGGGGGGAGGCGGTTCGGGCGGGGGTTACCGTCTGAGGCGGTGGTTGAGAGGAGGCAGCGCTCTGCTGGCCGACGCATTGCCCGGCTGCAGAGTTCGGGCTGCACGGCGGATGGCGTTGGGCGCGCGGCGGGTATTCGCCCCGCAGATTCTCCTTGCCGCTCGTCTTCGTTGGGTGTATACTCGCGCCAATCACTTTGCGGGGGCGTAGCTCGTGCGCTGCATCGATCTGCTGAGCACCAACGTTCTCCTGCAGGCACTCTCTCGGACGGGGCTCGGGCTGCGACAGGGGGAAGGCGGCGCGGGCGACCCGGCGCGGACGGCTTCGGCCGCGGCGGCCGCAGTCACGGCAATCGTGGTGTGGCTGTATCTGAGCTGGCTCCTCGCGCGGCGCTCAGGGGTCGGCGGAAGGCGCGCCCTGACGGCGGACCTTCCCTCGTACCTGCCCTTTCTGGCGCTCGCGGGTTATGCCCATCCGGCCGTGCGCGGCAACCCGGCCGTGGCCCTGTGGCTGCTGTGCGCAGGGACGGTCCTCTCCGCCCTGATCAAGGCCCGGACCCTGGTCCGCTTTGGCAAGCGGTGGCCGGCTCCCGATGCGGCGTCCTTGCGCTGGGCCATCTGGCCGATCCTGGGACTGGGCCTCCTGCTTCGGCTGAGCCTGATCCGCGCCAATCGCTTCGTGGGGGATGAGGCCCTCTTCAGCCACTGGGGGCTGCTCATCGCGAGCGGCAAGGACATCGCGCTCAACAGTGAGATTGTGGACAAGCCCCCCGTCTTTTTCTACACCCTGGCCGTCTTCTTCAGGCTCTTTGGGCCATCGGAGGCGGTGGCACGTCTGCCGAACATTCTGGCAAGCACGGGAGGGATTGCCGTCGTGTACGCTGCGGCGCGAAGGCTCTACGGCCTGCACACGGCCCTGCTCGCGGCGCTGCTCTTGGCGCTTTCCCCCTTCGATATCCAGTCTGCTCCGACGGCGTTCACCGACCCGCTGATGGTGGTGCTCGCCAGCCTCTCCTGCCTGCTGGCGCTCGAGGGGCACTCTCTCGGCGCCGGGCTCGCCATGGGCATGGCGGCGATGACCAAGCAGACGGCCGTCTTTGCGATGCCGCTCCTAGCGATGGCCCTTGTGGCCGCCCCATCACGGCGGCGGAGCCTGCCCCGGGCCGTGCTGGCCCTGGGCGCCGGGCTCGTGCTGGCGCTCCTGCCATGCGTCTACTGGGACCGGGTCATCCGGGCGTCGTGGCCGAGCTTTGTCGAGGTCGGCTCGGCCCACTATGGCGAGTTCGATCTGCTCCCGTGGGGCTCGTTTCTGCCCCGCCTGGGGGCCTGGTTGAGCGAGGCCCGGCTCCTCACGGCCTCTCCGGCGCTGAGCGGGCTGCTCCTCGGCGGGGTGCCGCTCCTGGTGGGGGTGGGGCTGTGGCAACGTCGCCGGAGCCCGGAGTGGCGCTACGACTGGGGGCTCGCCGGGTACGTCATCTGGTACTTGCTGGCGCACTCGGCGGTGAGCTTTCAGCTGTGGAGTCGCTATCTGCTCGCGCTGGTCCCTGTTGCGGAGGTGCTGCTGGCGCGGGTGCTCCTTTTGCCCGCGCGGCTCCTGGCGAAGGAGGGGCGGCTGGCAGCTTTGCGGCCGACCTTCGCCATCCTCATGCCGGTGCTGCTGGCGGCCACCGTGGCCGGGCCTGCCCGGGTAGCACTGAGCTACGGGTATCCCATCGGCGGGGATAACGGCACCTACCTGGGCATCGACGAGGTTGCGGCCTACTTTCGGCAGAACGTCCCGGCGGGCTCGGTTGTCTTCCATCACTGGCTCGGCTGGCACTACTCCTACTACATGTTCGGCTACCCGTACGAGTTCCAGTACTTTCCCGATTACCAGCATCTCATCGACATGGCCCGCCGGATACCGGAGCGCGGCAGGTACCTGACCTTCCCGAGCTTTGCTCCGCGACAGGAGGTCGAGTCGGCGCTGTGTGGGGCGGGCTTTCAGCTGAGGGAGCTGCACCGCGTACACCGGCCGGATGGGACGGTATCGTTCACCATCTGCCGGATCGAGCCGCGCTCGGGGGACTCGTGTGCTGTGCGTGAGGGACGGGCACCGGCAGAGCAAGGGCCTCCTCCCCCGGGTCGGTCCGCGGACCGGCCCGGGGGAGAAGGGGCCAGGGGTGGGGTCGTGGCAGCGGCAGCGATGAGCCTGGCTTCGGGGTGAACGGCACTCCTCCTGCCCTGCGCTTTCGCCGCATAGCCCAAAGCATGGTATACTGCGGCGCGATGGGTTTCCTCTTGGGGATGCAACAGGAGCGTGAGGCTTGATCCCCTTGGCCAAGGCGACGAACCTGTGGCTGGTTGCCGCTGGCCTCTACCTGCTGGTGCCGATCCTCTGGGACCTGGCGGCCCGCTGGTCGGGGCGCTGGACGGGACGGCCGGCGGGCTGGCCCGGAGTGGTGGCACGTCCTCCTCTGGGCGAATGGCTGCGCGTCAGCGGGCGGCTGCTCTACTCCGTGGCCATCCCCTACGCCATGCTGCTGGCCGGCATCGCGGACGCCCGTAGCCTGGGCGTAGCAGGGTTCCCGCGCTGGCCGGAGCTCCCGTTGGGAACCGCCGTTGGTCTCGGGGGTGTGCTTCTCGTCATGTGGAGCTGGGGCCGCATTGCCGCCATGAGCGACCGCCGGGGCCCACGGCATCGACCGCTGCTGGGACTGTGGAAAACGCTGCACCTCCCTCACGGGTGGGTGCATCTGGCCTTCGATGTCCTGTGCCTGCAGGGGAGCTGGGCCTTTGTACGGGGAGCTGCGATCCGGCTGGTAGGGCTCTATGCGGGCGTGTGGCTGGGGCTGGCGGCGTCGGCGCTGGCGTGGCTCCTACGCCCGGGTCAGGCGGCCAGCCTGGCCGACGCGGAAGCCCGGGCACCGGCTCTCCTCTCGGCCAGCTTGGCCCTGGTGACGGGCCTGGCCTTCCTGTATGCGGAAAACCTGTGGCTGTGCCTGGCCGTGCATGCGCTCGGGCTGCTGGCCGCCTGCCAGAGAGCGGCTGCTGCCTACGGGGAGACGGGCTGATCTGGACCCGTCGCTGCCTCGTGAGTGGAGGCATCAGGCGCAGCCGTTGGCCGCTATCGGGCCGATTTGGCTACCGGACGATTGTGTTCGCGGCGGGCCGGGTTGTGAGACCCGGCCCACCGTTGCCATTGCATCCCCCGTCAGGCGGTGCTCAGCCCTGCCTCCGCCAAGATGCCGCGCATGTAGGCGAGGGCGAGGGCGGCCTGCTCGTGCACAAAGTCGAGGTCGGGCAGGCGGCTACCCCGGGCCGGGATGGGGTGGCACAGCTCATAGTTGATGAACCCGTCGTAGCCGATCTCGGCCATGGCCTTCACAAAGGCCCGGTAGTTGTGTGCCGGTTGCTGCGGTCCGGCGTAGGGGTAGGGGATGGGCCTGCCATCGGGGCCGCGCTCGTATTCGCCGCCAAAGTGAGAAAGGACCTGCAGGTTGCCGGTCGCGAGGGCGGCCCGCCGCACCGATTCGTCGTCCTGCTCCTTCAGGAGGGGCAGGTCGAGGCAGGCCTTGAGGGCGGGAGAGTTCACCTCTCGGATGAAGCGCAGCATATCCTCCCAAGACTCGATGACGGGTGCATGGTTCTGGAGGGCGAGCGTGACCCCCTCGTCCTCGGCGATCTTGCTGACCTCGGTGAGGCACTCGCGGACAAAGCCCCAGCGCTCCTCCATAGAGACCTCAGGGAAGGCCCGCTGCCAGCCCGGGCGGGAGACCTCATAGGTGGCAACAGGACCGCGCATGGTCACTCCGGGCCAGGCGGCGAACAGCCGGACAACCGGGGCACCCAGGTCGCGTGCCAGGCGGATCTGCTCCCGCACCATGAGCATCTGGCACTCCCGATGCTCCGGCACAGGGCTGGAGAAGTCATTGTTGCTGGCGATGGCGGCCAGGGTCATTCCCTCGCGCTCGAGATGGTCGCGGATCTCGGCGCGCGCCCTGGCATCGAGGTCCATGGGGTTGCAGTGGGGGCGTTTTCCGTCCAGCTCGACGCCCTCGTAGCCCAACTGTCGCGCCTGAGTGATGAACTCTTTGACGGTCAGTGCCCGCCCATGGTACCAGATGCCGAGGTACGTGATGCTGTAGAGGCCGATCTTCATGGCTTCCCTCCTCCTTGCGCAGCGGGTCAGGAATGGCCTGTACGGCCCTCCTGCAGGGCCAGGGCCGCGCAGCGGGCGGCGCCGACAAGGCCGGCGTCCGGTCCGAGCTGTGCGCGGGCGACCGAGATGCCCTGCCGGGGGACCATGGTGATGCGCGCAAGTACCTGCTCGATGGCCGGGGCAAAGAGGTCATAGTGCTGCATGACGCCGCCGCCGAGGACGATAGCATCGGGCGCGAGGAAGTGGACGATGTTGTGCACGCCGATGGCGGTTGCCTCGGCAGCCCGCGCCACGATCTGCTGCGCCGCCCCGTCGCCTTCCCTTGACGCCCGGAAGACCATCTCCGAGGTGACCGCGTCGGCGCGGCCGCCAGCGAGCTCGCGCAGGCGGCTGCTTCGCCCTGAGGCAGCGGCTTCCTGGCCGGCGCGGCCGATGGCCGTGCCTGAGGCGAGGGCCTCCCAGCAGCCGCGGGCGCCGCAGTAGCACGGGGGGCCGGCGGGATCGATCACGTGGTGGCCGATCTCGGGGTAGGCACCACGGGCGCCCCGCGCAACTTTGCCGTTGCGCACAAGGCCGCAGCCGATGCCGGTGCCGATCATGACGCAGGCGACGAGCTCGTGCCCGGCGCCCGCGCCCAGCCAGTGCTCGCCAAGGGCGGCCGCAAACGTATCTACCTCGAGCACGACCGGCACGCCGTAGCGTCGGCGCAGCGGGGTGACGATATCGGCGCCATCGGGCAGGGGGAGCGTGTAGGGGTCATGGACGGTGCCGTGCTCCGGGTCGAGCGGACCGGGGCAGCCAAGGCCGATGCCGGCGAGGGTGCGCGACTCCCTGCCGGCAGCGTCGAGGACCCTGCCGACGAGCGCGATCAGCGCCTGCACAAAGGCTTCGTAGGAAGCGCAATCGGCGGTCGCAACCTGGGCTCGCCCGAGGATGCGCCCGCCGGGGGTGATTGCTGCTGCCGCAATCTTGGTGCCTCCGATATCGATGCCAACAAGGGTGCTGTCGGACGCATCGGCCTGCGGATGAGGTGGCCAGGGGATGGACTGGGACGCCTGCGGGCCGTTCGAGGAAGAATCCACGGGTATCCTCCATCGTAGCGGTGACGCGGGCAACGCGCGAGGCAGCCGCCCGCGCTGAGGGAGCCTCCTCGCATTATAGCATCAGCCACTGGATGGTCAACAACGCCGGGTGCCGCGCGAGGAGGCCTCACTTGACGCAATGTGCGGCGAGGCGGTAGAATGGAGGCGCTTGCCCCCGGCCGACGGCCGACGGCGCGGCGCACAACACCCGAGAGGTGCGGGCTTGCCTGGTAACCCGACGCGACCGCAGGCGTGAGTCGGTGCCATGAGGGCTCCGGTGCCCGGGGCGGCAAAGGCGAGAGTGAGAAGAGGAGTGGACCTGATGCCCACAGCTCTGGATGAGACCGATCTGCGCATCATCCGGCTGCTGCAGACCGATGGCCGCATGTCCAACGTGGATGTTGCCCGCGCACTGGGCATGTCCGAGGCGACGGTACGCAAACGGGTGGACCGGCTGATCGCGGACAGGGTCGTCCGGGTCGCCGCCTTGCCGGACCTTGCGGCGGTCGGCTGCCCACTGGTGGTGCTGATCACGCTGCGGGTGGACCTGGCCCAGATCGACGCGATCGGGAAGGCGCTGGCGGAAGCACCCGAGGTGCGTTGGGTGCTGCACGCGACCGGTGAGTATGACCTGGTGCTGGAGGCGGCCTTTGCGTCCGACGACGAGCTCTTGCAGTTTCTGACGAGGCGGCTGGCGGCGCTGCCGGGCATCCGCAGTGTGTCGACTGCGCACGTCCTGCGCAGCCTCAAGTCGGTGGCGGATTGGCACCTGCCCTCGGTACCTCCCCCTACGATACTGATCGTGGATGACGACCCGGACTTTGTGGCTATGACCCGTGCCGTGCTCGAGAGTGCGGGGTATCGCGTGCTCAGCGCTGCCAGCGGCAACGAGGCGCTGGCCGTGATGAGGCGGCAGCACCCATCGCTTGTCATCCTCGATGTCATGATGGACGGCCTGCTGGACGGGCTCGACGCCAGCCGGGCCATGCGACTGGATGCCAATCTTCAGCGAGTACCCATTATCATGGTGTCGTCGATCGGCAGTTCAGAGTATGCGGGGATGTTCCCAACGGATGAGTACATCCCTGTGGACGTGTTCCTCTCCAAGCCGGTAGAGCCGGCGCGGCTGCTCGAGGAAGTTGGGCGGCTCACGCGGGAGCGGCATGCCGCGTCCTCGCGGTAGCCGGGCGGGCCGTCGCGCCGATTCCTCGCCGGACCCTCAGCGCCCCAAAGGAGGAAGGCTATGAAGCTAGGGTTCGTCAGTGCGATCCTTCCCGATCTCTCTCTGGAGGAGGTGCTCGACTTTGCCTCACGACAGGGCTTTGCCTGCGTCGAGCTGATGTGCTGGCCGCGGGGCAAGGCCGAGCGCCGTTACGCCGGGGTCACCCACATCGACGTGGATGCCTTTGGCGAGGACGAGGCGCAGCGCGTGCAGGAGCTCCTGGCAAGGACCGGCGTTGCCATCAGCGGCCTCGGCTACTACCCGAACCCGCTGGCCCCCGATCCGCAGGAGGCGGCGACCTATGTGGAGCACATCAAGAAGGTGATCCGCGCCGCCCGCCGGCTCGGAGTGGGGCTGGTGAACACCTTCATCGGCCGCGACTGGACCCGCTCGGTCGAGGAGAACTGGCCGCGCTTCCGGGAGACCTGGAAGCCGCTGGTGGCCTTTGCCGAGGAGCAGGGCGTGCGCATCGGCATCGAGAACTGCCCGATGCTCTTCACTCGTGACGAGTGGCCCGGAGGGAAGAACCTGGCCACGACGCCCGCCATCTGGCGGCGCATCTTTGAGGAGATTCCGAGCCCGAATCTGGGCCTCAACTACGATCCCTCGCACCTGGTCTGGCAGCGCATCGACTATGTGCGGCCACTCGTAGAGTTTGCGAGCCGCATCTTCCACGTCCATGCCAAGGACGCGCGCGTGGATCAGGAAAGGCTGAACGAGGTCGGCATCCTGGCGACGCCGCTAGAGTACCACACCCCCAAGCTTCCGGGCCTTGGCGATGTGGACTGGGGCCGCTTCTTCTCGATGCTGAGCGATGTCGGGTATGAGGGGCCGGTGTGTATCGAGGTCGAGGACCGGGCGTACGAGGGCACACTGGCCAGCCGCCAGGCAGCGCTCGTGCAAAGCGCACGCTTCCTGCGGCAGTTCATGTAGGGACGAGGGGCATCACCCGCTCGTCAGGCGAGCCCGCCCGGCCGACCCTGAACCGGGGAGCGAGCCCGGGAGGGGCCGGCTCGTCTGGTTCGCCGGCGCTCCGCCTGTCTAGGCCGGAAAGAGGTCTGGCCGGCTGGCCTGCAGTCGCTCCCGCGCGGAGTGGACCATCCCGGCGAACTCGCGGGGCAGGGGGCTCTCCGTGCGGATCGAAGGTGAGAAGGCCGCCCGGCGGGCCAGAATCTCGTCATAGCGCTCGAGGAGTCCATCAAGCTCCGCGAGGGCACGCTCTAGCTCGAGGATGAGTGCGCCGGTGCGCATCTCGAGGTCGTGGCGCTCTCGCGCCCACGCCTCGTGCGTGAGGATCTCACTGTCGAGGGGGTCGGCGCATGCCTGCGGCTGCGCTCCCCCAGCGGAATCTGCGCCGGGAGAGGCCGGCGGCGCGGCGGCGCACTTGAGTTCGGGGGCGAGAGCTTCGCGGTTACCTGGCCGGTTCATGACCCCTCCTTCGGTCTGTGCTCTGGCCGCGGGCAGGGAACAGTCGCAGGAATGGGGCTGCATCGGACGATGTGGCAGGGATGGTGCGGCATGCCCTCTCCTGTGAGCCCGGGCCTCGAGCGGCGCAGGATGCGGACCTGATGGTCCGGGAATCTCCCACATCTATCTGTCGATGGTTTTTGCTGTGCTCCTGCGGATGGCGCAGGAGGGATTCTGGCGAGTCACCCATACCCAACGGAGGCACCGCAAATGGAGTACCGAAGGTTCGGCAGGTTGGACTGGAAAGCTTCAGCACTCGGTTTTGGCTGCATGCGCCTGCCCACGGTCGGGGGCGACCACTCGCACATCGACGAGCCTCTGGCCACGCGCATGATCTACTATGCTATCGATCACGGCGTCAACTATATCGACACGGCCTATCCGTACCATGGCGGAAACAGCGAGCGCTTCCTTGGGAAGGTGCTGAAAGGCAGCTACCGCGACCGGATCAGGCTGGCTACCAAGCTGCCTTGCTGGCTGATTGCAGAGCGTGGTGACTTTGACCGGTACTTCAACGAGCAGCTCGAGCGGCTGCAGACCGATCACATCGACTTTTACCTGCTGCACAGCCTCCATGCGAACACCTGGCACAAGGTGCGCGACCTCGGTGTGCTGGAGTGGGCAGAAGAAGCCCGCCGCAGCGGGCGGATCGGGCATCTCGGCTTCTCGTTCCACGACCGCTATGAGGTCTTTAAGGAGATCGTGGATGCCTACGAGGGCTGGGACTTTTGCCAGATTCAGTACAACTATATGGACGTGGACAACCAGGCCGGGATGCAGGGCCTGCGCTACGCGGCGAGCAAGGGATTGGCCGTAGTGGTCATGGAGCCGCTATTGGGTGGCCGCCTGGCGAACCCGCCGGCGGCGGTGCAGGCAGTGTGGGACAGCGCACCCCGCAAACGCTCCGCAGTGGAGTGGGCGCTGCAATGGCTGTGGAACCAGCCTGAGGTCTCGGTGGTGCTGAGCGGCATGAGCGCCATGGAGCACGTGGTGGAGAACGTCGCCTGTGCGGAGCGCTCGGGCGTAGGCACCCTCGGCGCCGAGGAGATCGCTCTGGTCGATCGGGCGCGGGCAGCCTACCTGGGGCTGCGACCGATCCCCTGCACGGGCTGCGAGTATTGCCTGCCCTGCCCGAACGGCCTCGGGATCCCGAGCCTGCTCGACATGCTCAACTCGGTAGCACTCTATGGGGATATCGAGGGTGGCCGCCGCAGGTACGGGCACATGCCCGAGGGGGAGAGGGCAGGTGCCTGTCAGGAGTGTCGGCAGTGCGAGGACCTGTGCCCGCAGCAGATCCCCATCAGCGAGTGGATGGGGCGCATTCACAGGGTGTTTGGGGAAGGACATCCTCTGGAGGAGGTTCTGTCGGGCCGCTGAGCGGTACTCTTCCGGCGCCCCCAGCCGGGGGGTCAGGGGAGGACAGGCTGCCTGAATCCCCTGCTTCGGCCCGTGCGAGGGGTACCCCATCCCTCCAACCCCCTTCCCCGCCGCCTCAGCGGCGGGGAAGGGGGTGCTCTTTTCTTATGGAGGGGCTCGAGTTTGGCCTTTCGGAGCGCAACCCGCGGTGCCATCCAGAGATCGCTGAGATGACGTCCAGCGAGGCCACGCCGAGGACGCCCCTCCCCCTTGTCCCATAGGCGCTAACTTTGGGGGCTGCCGCTGCCGTGGATTCGGCGCGATGAACTCCAGTGCCGGGCCCTGTGCACG
>ENA-ORXB01001279-ORXB01001279.1-sediment-metagenome-genome-assembly--contig:-NODE-1279-length-31850-cov-5.660498_pt1 | contig 31850 bp, 28 predicted proteins | sample MGYA00237863_ERZ511475 | MGnify/ENA primary metagenome ERZ511475 (study PRJEB26305, sample SAMN06343858) | sediment metagenome | isolation source: hot spring sediment | place: Canada: British Columbia... | reverse complement strand
ATCACAACGGACAACCTGGACAATGATGTGTTGCGGGAATTGTTCGATGCCGCCCTGTTCGACTATCACCTTGACGACGACGGCGATGTGGTGGTCCAGGATCAGTTCCGGGTGCTGGTGACGCATCACAACAACCGCTACATCCGGTTTACCTCGTTTTTCCGCGTGCGACCCGACACACCGGAGGAGTTGGCCCACAGCTTGTGCAACCGCATCAATGACGAGCTGATCATTCTCCGCGCGTCCATTCACGATGGCGACACCCTGGTCATCGACTGGTACCTTCCGGTATTCAGCGGCATTTCCAAGCGGACGGTGGTGATGGCGTTCCGCAAATTCGTGGAGCTGCTGGGTCAAATCGGCCAGTACGATGTGGAAGATGTGATCGAATGAGTCAGGAGTCAAGGAAGGATGTGATCGAATGAGTAAGGAGTGAAGGAAGGAGGGGGGAAGGGAGGCGGCGTTCAGCGGCAGTGGAGGCGGACATGGTAGCCGCCGTCGGCGGGCCGGCCGGGGATGGCGTGATATTCCTGGTCGACTTCCAGGCGGGGAAAGGCGCGGAGCAATTCCTGGATCAGCCGTTCATTTTCTTCCGGTTCGAGGCTACACGTGGCATAGACGAGGGTTCCACCGGGCCGAACGGCGGCGAGCGCTTGGCGGAGTAGCTCCGCTTGACGGCGGGTGAGGGTTTTCAGGTCCTGGGTGCGCCAGCGCCAGCGGGCTTCTGGGCGGCGGTGTAACACGCCGGTGTTGCTGCATGGGGCATCGACCAGGACGGCGTCGAAGGGGCCGCTCGGCGGCGGTTCCTGTGGATGGAGCAGGTGCGGTTCGATGCAGTTCAGGCCGAGTCTCTGGGCCAGGCGGCGGAGGGTTTCCAGGCGGCGGGGGTGGATGTCGCAGGCCAGGACGTGGCCCTGATCGTTCATCAACTCAGCCAGGTGCGTGGTTTTGCCTCCGGGAGCGGCGCAGAGGTCCAGGATGCGCATGCCGGGATGAGGTTCGAGAGCGGACGCTACAAGCATGGCGGAGAGGTCCTGGACGGTGAACTTTCCTTCGGCGTAACCGGGAATCTGGCGGACCGGCGGGGGATCGGGCAGGTAAAGGCTCTGGGGATGGGGGCCGGGCTGGGACGCAATGCCGGCGGCTGCCAGGCAATCGCGGAAGGCTTCACGGGAAACCCGGCGGGTCTGGACCCGCAACCACAGCGGCGGCGGCGCATTGAACCAGGCAGCCCAGCGGATCGTTTCCTGCCACCCCTGCCTTTCCAGCCAGCGGCTCACGAGCGATCGCGGCAGCGAAAAGGCGGCGGCGAGATACTCCAGACTCTGCTCCTGGGGATCGGGCAACAGCGCCTGGCGCAGGCGGCGGTAGCGCAGCGGCGGCGAGTCGGCGGACCAGGATTCCAGGGGCAAGGATTCATCAAGGGGAACAGCATCCGCGGCGGGAGAAGAAACAAAGTCTTCGCTCACCAGGGCTGCCAGGCGGCGCAGAACGGCGTTGAGGAACCCCTTGGCTCGCGGCCAGCCCAGCTCCCCCGCGGCGGAGACGGTCGCATCCACGGCAGCGTAAGCGGGGATGTGCGTCAGCACCACGAGCTGGTACGCTCCCAGGCGCAGCAGGTCTTGCAGGACCGGTTCTACCGCGGACCACGGCCGCTCCACCAGCGGCTGGATCAGAGCGTCCAGGGTCGCCCGGCGGCGGATCACGCCACAAACCAGTTGGGTCAGCAAGCGGCGGTCCGGACCGGAGAGCACCGTGTCTTCCGCAAGCCATTGATCGAGCAATTCCGGAGCGAAGGCGCGGCCCGAACGGCAGCGCTGGAGAAGTTCGGCAGCAGCAGAACGAACCGTTTTCATGCGAAGGATCACCTCGGCGGAGCAATCGCTGGCATCCCAGTGTCAGTGCTCTTGTTCGGGACCGAGGCGGGCGCCGGGATAGAGGGGGTGGCCGCGGAGGAACTCCGCCGCGCTCATGCGGCGCTTCCCGGCCGGTTGCAGCTCTGTGATCAGGGCCAGGCGGTCCGTGCCGGTCCGCACCGCGAGGGGGAAACCGGGGGGAGCCTCTTCCGGCAGCAGCAGAGTTCCGGGGGGCGCGGGGGGCGTATTCTCCGGCACCTCCGGTCCTACCTGCAAGCGCGTGATGATCCAGCGCTGCGGCGGACGGCCCGGCTGGTGCAAAAAGGTGTAAGCCGTCGGCCACGGCTGCATCGCCCGCACGAACCGCTCCAGATACTCCGGCGATTGCGACCAGTCGATCAGGCCGAAGCTCTTGCGAATCTTCGGGGCGCGGGTGGCCTGAGCCGGATCCTGAGGAAGCGGCGGAGGGAGGTTGCCCCTGTGGAGCCGCTGGAGCCACTCGACGAGCAGGCGCGCCCCCAGCTCGGCCAGGCGGGCTTCGAGGCTGCCGGTGCTGTCGTCCGGCTCAATGGGCATGGCCTCCTGGGCCAGAATGTCGCCGGCATCGAGTTGCGGCGTCATGCGGATGAGGGTGACTCCCGTCTGGGTGTCGCCCTGAAGGATGGCATGGGCCACCGGCGCAGCACCCCGGTAGCGCGGCAGGAGGGACGCATGGACGTTGACGGCACCCCAGCGGGGAATCGCCAGCACCTGGGGGGAGAGAATCTGGCCGTAGGCCGCCACCACCAGCACATCCGGCTGCCACCGCTCCAGCTCCGCCCTGGCCTCCGGCGTGTTGATCGACTCCGGTTGCAGGACAGGCAGGCCGTGACTCTGGGCCAGGGTAACGAGCGGTTGCCCCGCCAGGCGGGTCGTGCTCCGCGTCTGACCGGTGTGCCGGGACGGCTGCGTGACCAGCCCCACCACCCCCTGGGGAAACGCCTCCAGCAGGGCCGTGAAAATGGGCCGAGCGAAGCTGCCCGTGCCCATCATGACCAGTCGCGTCGCCTTGTCCGTCATAGCACCTCGCTTGTTCCTTCTTCCGGGAGTTTACGGTTTCGGGCAAGTCCTGTCCGGCTTGCTCCGGGGGGCAACGGGGGTCCACATGGGGCGGGGCCAGGCGAACGTGGGACACCCGACCGAAATCCGAGGCGTACAGGGCGGGGTCAGCAGGGGAACACCCGACCGGAAGTGGATTCCCCCGATGCAGCGCACGAAGCGTCAGCCGAAACACAAGACGTCAGCCGAAACACGAGGCGTCAGCCGAACTTGGGGATCATGCTACGGGCGCAGGCCAGCAGGGCGGGATCGTCGTTGTCGTCGAGGGCTTGGAGGCGTTCGCGGATGCGGCGGAAGGCCAGCTCCAGGAAGTAGCGCCCTGCGGCGAGGTCAGCGTAGGGGTCGTCTCGGCCCGCCGGGGCGCCGTTGGCCAGCGGCTGCTGCATCAGGTGATCGAGCCGGGCCAAGGTGCAGGCGGCGGCGTACAGATCGATGGCGATGTCCGCCAGGCGTTCGTGGATCAACTGGGCCTGGGCGAAAGCCGCCTCATCTTTGAGGGCCAGGAACAGGTGGGGCAGCTTGAGGCCGAAGCGGCGGACGAGGCGGGCCAGCGTGTTCGCCGGAGCCTGGAGCTGGGCCGAGCGGACGGGCACGGCGGGAGTTCCCGCCGCCAACCAGGGCGCCACCAGGCGCGCCCCCACTCCCAGCGCCGCGGGCAAGCGGCGGAAAAAGCCCCGCCAGCCGCTGAACAACTCCTGCTGCAAACCCTTCAGATACATACCCGGTCCGCGGCACCCCACCACCGCGATAAACGCCTTGAGCACCTCGTTCGCCCCTTCCCCGATCAGATTGATCCGGGCATCCCGCATCCACCGCTCGATCGGCTGATCGCTGAAATAGCCTTTGCCGCCCCAAACCTGCAACGTATCGTTGACGATCGTCCAGAGATGCTCGGTGGCGAACACCTTGAGCATGGCGGTTTCCAGCATGTAGTCTTCCGCCCCGCGGTCGATGAAGGCGGCGCATTCGTGGGTCATCGCCTCCATCGCAAAACAGTGGGCAGCGGCGAAGGCGATCTTCTTCTGCACCAGTTGGAACTCCGCGAGCGGCTGCTGGAACTGCACCCGGCGGCGGGCATGCTCGATCATCGCCCGAATGCAAGCCTTGGCATGCCCCGTGCACGTCGCCCCAAAGGTGATCCGCCCGTAATCCAGCACCGTCAGAGCCAGCTTCAAACCTCGCCCGATCTCGCCGAGAATGTTCTCCTTGGGCACGCGCATGTTGGTGAAGCGAATTTTGCCCGTGGCCGTCCCCCGAATGCCGCACTTGGGCATGCGCGCTTCGAGGACCTCGAATCCCGGCATGTCCGGCGTGACCAGAAAAGCTGTCACCTTCCCTTTGGGCGTGCTCGGATCGGGCGTGCGAGCCATGACTGTGAGGACATGGGCAATCCCGCCGTTGGTGATGTAATGCTTGATGCCATTGAGGATGTAGGCGGAGCCATCCTCGGTGGGGGTCGCCGTGGTCTGGACATTGCCGGCGTCGGAGCCGGCCTCCGGTTCCGTCAAGGCGAAGGCGCACAGCTTGGTGCCGTCGTACAGTCCCGGCAGCCACTTCGCCTGCTGCTCCTTGGTTCCGAAGAGCACCAAGGCCCGCACCCCGATGCTGTGATGGGCATTGACAAACACCGCCGTGCTGGCGCAATGCCCCCCGATCACCTCCATGACCTGCAAATACTGCTGCTGGGAAAACCCCAGCCCGCCGTACTCCTTGGGAATTGTCAGCTTGAACACCCCCAGGTCGGCCAGGCCGCGGATCACCTCATCGGGAATGTTCGCCTCCCGGTCGATGCGCATGTGATCGATGTGGGCTTGAGCAAAGGCCCGCACGCGCTCGGCCATCTCCTCGGCGGCGGCTTGCTGCTCCGGCGGCAAAACCGGATACGGAAACAGCAATTCCCCCTTGAACCGCCCGAAAAACAACGCCTTGGCAAAGCCGACATCCGGACCGGCGATCAGTTCCTCGACTTGCTTACGTTGCTCGGCGATCTGCTGCGCGGTCAGTGCCATAGGACTCGCCCCCGCGGGTAGAAGCTGGAGAGGAAACCGGAAGCCAGGCGGGCCGCCGCTGCTCCTCCATTCTGGGGAACGCCGCTGCTACTCCATTCTAGGGAGCCGGGGAATAGCCGACTCCAACGGTGATCTTCCCGCCCCCCTGCTCCTCCTCATTTCCCCGCTTTTCTTCCTCCCTTTCCCTCCCGATTTCCCCTGTTCCGATTTCCCCTGTTCCGATTCCGCCACCTGTCCTTCTGAACGAGCCTGCACGTCCTTCTGAACGAGCCTGAACCGGAACCCACAGCATGGCGAAGGGTTCTCCCAGCCTGGCCCAGCCGGGTTGCGGTGTCCTGCGTCACTCTCCCCGACAGGGATCCGAACCGGCCAGGGGAAACGGGAGCGGGGGTGCTCGCCGTTGGCCGCGGGGATTCTTACAATCTCGGCACGCCGACACGCCAGGTCACGTTCCCGGAGCGCGCGGTATCGGACAGCGGAGGACGCACGGGACTGAAACAGTGGGTTTGTGGGGAGGAACGACGATGCCAACGAATGCACCGCTCAATCGGAAGTTGCGGATGGGATTGGTCGGAGGGGGCCAGGGCGCTTTCATTGGCCGGGTGCATGCCACCGCCGCCATTCTGGACAATCGGGCTGCCCTGGTCGCCGGGGCTTTGTCGTCCGATCCGGCCAAGTCGAAAGCCTCGGCCCCCGACTACGACATCCCCCCCGATCGGGCCTATGGTTCCTACCAGGAAATGGCTGAGGCGGAAAAGAAACGCGCCGACCCCATCGACTTCGTCTCCATCGCCACGCCGAACCATACGCACTTCGACATCGCCAAGACCTTCGCCCTGGCGGGTTTCAACGTCATCTGTGACAAGCCGATGACCTTCGACCTCCAGCAGGCGGAAGAGCTGGTGCAGATCGTGGAGCAAACGGGAATTGTCTTCGTGCTGACGCACAATTACACGGGCCATCCGCTGGTGCGGCAGGCACGGGAGATGGTCCTCAACGGCGATCTGGGAGAAATCCAGGCGATCCGGGCATTTTACATTCAGGGCTGGCTCCGCACCCGCCTGGAAAGCACGGGGCAGAAGCAAGCCAGTTGGCGGACCGATCCCAAGCAGTCCGGCGCGGCGGGGTGCTTCGGGGACATCGGCACCCATGCCTACAACCTGGCGCGGTACATCTCCGCCTTGCTCCCGCTGGAAGTGTCCTGTCAGCTCAAGACCTTCGAGCCGGGCCGCGCTCTGGACGACTACGGCACCGCCATCATCCGGATGGAAAACGGCGCCCTGCTGACCGTGACGGCCTCCCAGATCAGCCACGGGCGGGAAAACGACATCTTCATCGAGATCGACGGCACCAAGGCTTCGCTGGAATGGCATCAGGAAGAGCCGAACAAGATGTATGTGCGCAAAAACGGCGAGCCGCACAAAGTGTACACCCGCGCTGGCGGCCCTTACTTGGGCGCCGCGGCGGCCCAGGCCACCCGCATCCCCAGCGGCCACCCCGAAGGCTACCTCGAAGCCTTCGCCAACATCTACACCGCGGGCTACGAGGCCATCATCCAGCGCAGCACCGGCCAGCGCTTCGAGACCGTCAACACCATCTATCCCAACGTCTATGACGGCCTCGACGGCATGCTCTTCATCACCCGTTGTGTGGAAAGCAGCCGGGAAAACGGCGCCTGGCGGCCCCTGCGCCACCCCAAGCTCCGCCGCTGAAAGCCGCTGACGCGACCCGGAACCTGGGCGTGGAACTCCGACTTGGCCGCCATCGGAAGCGCCACGCCCGTAATGACCCCCTGGCCGTGCACGACCAATGACAGCGCGGCAACAAGGACAACGCGGCAACAGCTTGAGGTCCCGCTGTGGTCTCTGCTTCGCCTTATACGCGGGCTGCCGCGGGACGAGAGCTGCCGCCACCCCTGTGAGCACCTGGCATGGCAGAGATTCGCGCTTTCCGCGGCTTCCGCTACGACCCGGCCCGTGTCGGCCCCTTGGCCGAGGTGGTGTGCCCTCCCTACGACGTGATCGATCCGCCCTTGCAGGAGCAGTTGTACGCCGCCAGTCCGTACAATGCCATCCGCCTGGAATTGACCCGCGACGAACCGGGAAGCCCCGCCTCCCGCTACGAGCGGGCCGCGGCCACCCTGCGGAGCTGGCTCCTCGACGGCATCCTCCGCCAGGACACCGCCCGCAGCCTCTATGTCTACGAGCAGGAATTCGAGCTGGAGGGAACCCGCCAGTGCCGCCGCGGATTTTTCGCCCGCGTGCGCCTGGAACCGTTCGGCCAAGGCTCGATCTTTCCCCACGAGCAAACCCTCGCCGGACCCAAGGCGGACCGCCTGCAACTGTACCGGGCCACCGGCTTCAACATCTCCCCGATCTTCGGCCTCTATCCCGATCCGGCGCAGGAAGTGATCGCGTTGCTGGAACCCTTCACTCGCCTGGCCCCGCCCCTGGAGGCCCGCGACCATCTGGGAGTCATCCACCGCCTCTGGCCCGTCAGCGACTCCGCCGCCATCAGCCGCACAGTCGGGGCTATGGGACCGCGGCCCATCTACATCGCCGATGGCCATCACCGCTACGAAACCGGCCTGAATTACTTGAATGAACTGCAAGCGGCGGGCGAAGCCCTCGATCCCGAACACCCGGCCCGCTTCACCCTGATGATGCTGGTGGGCATGAGCGATCCGGGCCTGGTCATTCTGCCGACGCACCGCTTGATCGACGCTCCCCGGCCCATCCGCCGTGCCGAACTGGAGCGCCATCTGACCCCGCACTTCGAGGTGGTCCAGCGCTGGAGCGAGGATGCCGCCGCGGCCTGGGAATATCTCCAACTGGACGGTTCCCAACAGGTGCTGGCCTTTGGAGTCGCCGCCGAGCGGGAATGGATCGCCGTCCGCCTTCGCCAGCCGGAACTGATGGAGCGCGTGGCCCCGGAACACAGCCCCGCCTGGCGCAACCTCGCCGTGAGCATTCTCCACCGTCTGGTCCTGGAACACCTCCTGCCGCCGGACCTTTTCGGCGCTCCGCCCCGCTGCCGCTATGTCCATCGCCTCGACGAAGTGCTGGCCAATTGGGGACAAGGCGAGTGCCGCCTGGCCGTGCTCGTTCCGCCCGCCACGATGGACCACCTCATTGCCGTCGCCGCCGCGGGAGAAACCATGCCCCCCAAATCCACCTACTTCTACCCCAAGCTGCTCACCGGCTTGGTCTTCCACTCCCTTCGCAAAGATTGATCTTCCCTGCCCCTCCTCGGCCCCTTCCTACGCCAGGATGGATCAGGATTGACCCTCCGCCTCGCCGCTTGGCTCGACGGTTTTGGCAGACCATCTTTCTCCCCTCCCGTTCCCGGCAGCCTGGGGGATGGCCGCTTGTTTTCCTCTAGGGAACTTGCGGACCAGGAGGAGGAGTCAGTTGCCCGGCTCCAATTGGCGCTGACAGAGGGGCAGAGGATGGGTATAGGGGGCGCGGTCGTGATGTTTCTGGGGCGGCAGCGGCAGGCGGGTATCCTGTCGGCAGCGCCTCGGTTTCAGGGAGGAACAACGCGCCATGCTGTGGATGCGATGGAAACTACTGGCCGGCGGACTGGCGGTGAGTTTGGGCGGCTTGGCAGCCTTGGCCGGGCCGTGCACCCGCACGGACAACAGCAAGGGGAATGCGCCGGCCAGCGCGGCGGCGGCCCCGGCCCCGCGGCCCGCAGAGAGCGAGCGCCGCACCGACCCCAAGGGGACCGTTTCCTCCTCGGAAGCTACCGCTCCCCCGGCTCTTGCCGCCTCCGAGAGCGTACCGCTTCCCCCCGTCGGAGGGCCTGCGCGCGCTCCAGCTTCTTCCGGCCCTGCCCCCGATGGGCCGCCGCCTCCGGCCAGTATTCCAGCGGCACCCGGCAGCATCCCGCCGGCTTCGGCCAGCAATAGCGCGGCCGGCCCCGAAGGGGAAGCCATTTCCGTCCCCGCACCGCCGGCCATTGCCATGCCGATCCCGGCTCCACCGGCGGGCCTCACTCCGGTCCCGGCACCCTCAGCCAGTGTCGCTTCGCCAACGCAAGCCGTTCAGCCTGTCTTGCCGGAGGTTCCACCTCCTGCGGCCGTGGGTTCCTCCGCTTCTTCCAGCGGGGTTTCTTCCCACGGGGAACGGACCGGGCCGGCAACCCCAATGACTCCGCCTGCGCCCCCGGCCCTGCCAGAAGCGGCGCCGTCACCGGCGGCGGTTCCCCCGGCGGCTGTCCAGCCGGCTGTTCCGGTTCCCTCGGCTCCGCCAGCGGTGGAAAAACCGGTGGTGCACCGCGAGGCAGCGGCCCTGCCCCAACTGGCCCAAGTGTCGCAGCGCTTCCGCGTCCTGCTGCGCGTGGGAGAAGGGGAACCGGCGTTTGAAGTCCGCTGCGGCGACGATCTGATGCTCAAGGTCGTCTGTGAACGTGTGGATGTCAAATCCGCGGCTGAGCCAGGGGAAGGATTGGCGAGTGTCAAGGCGATGGGGCGGGTCCGCTTCGTCGGCTTCGGGGCGGAAGGAACGTGCGAAGAGCTGTCCTTCCTCGCCGGCGATGGCAGCGTGCAGCTCCAGGGACGTGTGGTCGTCCGCGTCAAGGACAAGCTGGGCCGGGTGGAATCCGAGCTGAGCGGGGAGAGTCTGCGTTACCGGATCGACCCCGCGGCGATGGGCGGAGTGCTGCGCCCCTGACAAGTGCTCCCCTCGGAAAAGCGCTCGTTCCCTCCGGCAAACACCGGGAACCAATGCATACCGGTGTCGAAGCGAAGGAGCAGGAACGGCGCGGTCGGGTATCGAAACGGGTCCGCTGGATCGCACCGAGAACGAAGAAAGAAAGGGCGCAGGCCGATCCGCCGATCTCCGTCGCCCTGGGCTTTCAGTCGCCGCAGAGGCAGTCGCCGAGTTTGGCCAAGGCTTCGTTTTCGATCTGGCGGACGCGCTCGCGGGTCAATCCCAGGCGTTCGCCGATCTCTTTGAGGGTCTTTGGCTCTTCGTCGTCGAGTCCAAAGCGCATGCGCAGGACGGCGGCTTCGCGCGGGTCCATCTTGTCCAAAAGCTCCATGACCGTTTGCAGGTCGTCCGTCTCGACCATTTCGGTGTCCGGGGTCTTGGAGCGGCTGTCCGTGAGGATTTCCTCGATGCTCCAGCCGTCGTCTTGGGGATCGGGTTGGGGCAAGGCGTTGTAGACGCGGATGGCTTTTTTGATGATGTTGAGTTTTTTGCGGGGCAGGCCCATGAAACGGGCGACTTCCTCGTGGGTGGGAGGCCGGCCCAACTCATCCTGGAGGTGGTTGGTCGCGCGCCGCCACTTGGCAAGCAGTTCCATCATGTAAGCCGGAATGCGGATCGTCTTGGCCGTATTGACCAAGGCCCGCTTGATGCTCTGCTTGATCCAGTAGCTGGCATAGGTGGAAAAACGGGTATTCATGTTGGGGTCGAACCCCTCGACCGCCCGGAGCAGCCCCAGGTTCCCTTCCTCGATCAGGTCCTGGAGGGACAAGCCCTTGCCGACGTAGCTGCGGGCGATGTTAACCACCAGGCGGAGGTTGGCGCGCACCATCTGGTCGCGGGCTTCGATGTCCCCTTGACTGATGCGGCGGGCCAGCTCTTTTTCCTCCTCGGCGGAAAGTAGGGCCGTGGAGTTGATTTCCCGCAGATAGGTTTCCAGAGGAGATTGGACAGCATCCGAGCGTTGGCGTCGCAATCGCGTCATGAACGGGCTTCCTTGTCAGGTCCAGCGGGCCAATCCTGGGTGCCCGGAGACTTTCCCGGCCCAACGGCCTTCAGCCTCCGTGCGCCACAACGTATCGACCGCTGGCACGTTCCATAGGTAATCCGGGAACGTTAGAAGCGCCGGCAGAGGGGGGAAACGACCGGCATGGCTCGCACACGTCGCACAATCGGAACGTCGCCTCGGCCTGACCCGACGCCACGCTGGCGGCTGCGAGTACCGCTGGGCGACCGATTGCACGGTTCCTGACGATCGGACGAGTTATCGCCAGGACAACGTCCATGATAAAAGCTCCCGGCGGGACTTCAACTCTTTTTTCCCCTTTTGGCAGGATTTCCTCCCGCCTCGAAACACTCCTCTTGATATCTGCCCCAGACTTTTTGCCAAAGGCATAATCGAAGGTTTTTGACTTTTGTTGCCTGGTTTTTCTCTTTTCTCAAATCCGGCCTCTCCTCAGAAACTTATGCAGCCTCGTCCCACCGGCGGCCCCTTGAAAGCTCCGCTTCCCTGCTCTGATCGAGGCGTTCTAACTTTCGGCACACTCACCCTGGAAGCCAACCCCTGGCCCGGAGGCAAAGGCGGAGCAAACGCAGACGGAGCAGACGCAGACAGAGCGAATCAAGGCGGTGTGGCACCGCTTGGTCTTGCGTCGGCTGGCATCGCGGGGGCAGGGGAAGCGGGAGGGGGAAAGCGGCGGAGGAACTCGGCGGCAAGCCGTTCGGCTTCCTCGGCGCAGTCATTGAGGGCGATGCCGCGGTAGGCGTTGCCGGAAAGGAACAGGTGGGGCCAGCGTTGCCCGGCAGCATCGATGCGCTGCAAGCGGGCCAAATGCCCGATTTCGTACTGGGGAATCGCTCGCGGATAGCGGATGATGCGAACGAAGGCCGGGGGGGCTTGGACGCGGAGGACCTGGGCCAGTTCCTGCTGCACGGCGCGCAGGAGGGTGTGGTCGTCCCAGTCCAGGATGTCGCCGCGCTGGACACCGCCGCAGAGCGCCCGCCACAGGACCATGCCCGCGGGGGCACGCTCCGGGAAGATCGCCGAGCACCACTGGACGCCGAGGACATCGCGCCTTTGGCTTTGGGGAGCAATGTAGCCGAAACCGTCCGGCACCTGGGGGCAATCGACCTGGCGATACCCCAGGGCCACAACCGCGATGCGGTTGTAGGGGATGGCGGCGATTTCCGCAGCGAGGGGTGGATCGAGCGGGGCAAGCAATTCCGCCTGGGCATAGGCCGGGCAGGCCAGTACGACGGCGTCTGCTGCGAGGGGAGGCGAAGTGGTGCTGTGGAGGAGCCAGCGGGGCGCGGGGCCATTCCCCGGAGCCGTGTCCGTCGCCGGTTGCAGCGCGGTGACCGCGACGCCCAAGCGCAGGGAACCGCCCAGAGCCTGGACGAGGGCGTCGATGAGGCGTTGCAAGCCTTCGCGGAAGGACCACAATTGGGGCGGCGACGGTGGCGGTTGGCCCGCCCGGCGCGCTTGCCGCTTCCGCTCGCGCGCGTGCCGAATCAGTCCGCGAATGATGCTGCCGTACTGCTGCTCCAGGGCCACGATGCGGGGGAAGCAGGCCGCCATGCTCAACCGCCGGGGATCGCCCCCCTGGATGCCAGTGACCAGGGCATCCGCGAAGAGATCAGCCGCCTCCCGCCCGGCCCTTCGGGCCACGAAGTCGTAGACGGACTCGTCCGCCTCGGCGGCGGAAGGCCGGCGCGGGCGCCGCCACAGTTCCGCCAGCAGGTCCCTCTTCCCGCGCCAGGATAACAGCGGGGTGGCCAGCAGGCCGAGCGGGCCGTGGGGCAAGCGGTAGAGCCGCCCGTGGACGCAGAGGAAGCGGAAGCGCCGGCTGCCGCGGCTGGCTGGGACAAGTTGATCGCTCAATCCGAGGGCTTGCACCAAGCGGGGCAGCGCCGGGGTGCGATCGAGGAAGCCATTCGGCCCCCGTTCGACACGGTAGCCGTGGACTTCGTCCGTCCCCACATTTCCGCCGGCCCGCTCCCGCGCCTCCAGGACCACGACGTCCAGATGGGCCGCACGCCGCTGGAGCCAGAAGGCCGTGGCCAGGCCGGTCAGGCCGCCGCCCACAATCGCAATCCGTGGCATGAGCACCATTGTAGCAGCCGTCCATCCAGCAGGCAGGCCAGGGGAAGCACCGAAGTGCCAAAGTTTACAAGTGAGACGAAACAGCAAATCCCCTGCCTGAGGCGGGATGAGCATGTTCTCGTGAGTGTGTTCTATGCTTGAGGAGCAGGCGGTGCCGGCCACGCCCTTCCCCCTGGGGGGTTCAACCGCATGCACCCGCGAGTCCGCCGCCACACCCCCTTTCGCCCCGGACCGGGTCCGCTCCACGGCTACGCAGGATGACCTGAAACCGCCCCGCGGGATCGCCCGGACACCGCGGGATCGCCCGGACAGCGCAGGAAAGGGAGAAGCATGCAACTATACTGTCCAACTTGTACGATGGTGTTTCCGGGTGCCACGCGCTGCCCGCGCTGCGGCGGAATCCTTTTGATGCCGCATGAACTGGCTCCCACCGATCAGCCGCTTTTGACCCCGATACATCAGGGCGGACCGGAGGAAGGAAGCCTGGCACGCCGCCTGTGCGTCGGGTTGGGACTGAGTGTCGGCTGTTATCTCGGCTTGCGGGAAATCTGGCACAGCATTCCCCTTGTTGGGGGAAGCGATCCGCAGCAGTGGCAAACCGGCTTCGTCGGCCTGATCAGTCTCTATGCCGCGCAAGCGATCGCCGTGGCGGTCGGCGGGGTGGTCGTGGCGGCGGCTCGGCCTCACGGCTACACCCTGGGGTTGTTCCTGGGGCTGGGCAGCGGCGCGCTGTTTTTCCTCTGGGAAGTGCAACAGAATGCGGCGATGCGGCAATCCCCCTTGTTGTTCCAGATTCCCTTGGTGGCCTGGGTGGGGCTGCTGGCGGGCTGGGTAGGGGAGCGGCTGTGGCCTCCGCCGCCGGAGTTGGAATTGCCCCAGCCGCGCTCCAGTCTGCTCAGTTCCTTGCAATTCAGCCGTTCGGTGCTCCACACGCCGCCGACGGCGCCGCCGACCCGCTGGTTCCGCATTCTGGCCGGGGCCACCCTCGCCGTCGCCCTGCTGGTCAGCGCGGATACCATTCGCCAGGCGGTGCAGCAATACTCGCTGGGGCTGTTCCAGGCGCCGGGGATGGGCCAGGCTCAGTTTTTGAGCTGGCTGATCGCCGTGTTCGGCTTGCTCCTGGGCGGGGTGTTCGCCGCGGCGGGCAGTTCGGCGGGATTGCGCCACGGAGCGTTCACGGGTCTGATGGCCGCCCCCGTCGTATTGGCCTTTGCCATGCAGCAGGACGCCCTGCCCACACCTGTGGAATACACCCTCACCCGTGCGGGGTTGTCCGGCGTGCCGCTGAGCGATCCGGTCGCCGCCGCTCTGGTCCTCGGCGGGATTCTGGCTGTCTGCACCCTGGGAGGATGGTTCGGCTCGGCTTTGTTTCCCCCGCTGGTTCCACCGGCCTTACGCCGCCCGATCCGCCACGAGATGGCTTGACCTTGCCTCGCCTGGCCGGAAAGGAACCTTCGGCACGGTATTCCTGAGGGCAATCGCTTCTGGGGCAAGAGGAACTTCCAGTCTGGTGACTCGGCGAGAGTGAAAAATTGCGGCGGAAGTACAACCGCGAAGGGTAGGAAACATTTTCCGAGTTGGCGTGCGGAGAATCTGGCTGCTAGACTTGCATAACGGCTCAAGGCTGCCGGGGATTTCCCACAGGGCCAGATTGAGCCAGGGAGCAGGTATCTCTACATGATCGGACGCGTCTTTTTAGGGCGATACGAAGCCCGCCGCTTGCTGGGAGAGGGGGGCATGGGACGAGTCTATCTCGCCCGGCAAGTGGACACCGGACGGGATGTCGTCGTCAAAGTGATGCATGAGCAGATCGCCCACGATCCCAAGTTCCGCGACCGCTTTGAGCGGGAGATGGAGCTGATGCGGCGCTTCCGCCACCCCGGCGCGGTGCAACTGTACGAAGCCGACCTGAACAATCCCGCCGGGCCCTGCCTGGTGATGGAGTACGTCAAAGGGGTGAACCTGGAGACCCTGCTGGCGCGCAGCGGGCGGATGAGTCCGGCACGCGTCGGGCGGATCATCGGCGAATTATGCGAAGTGCTCCAGGCCGCCCACGATGAAAACATCATCCACCGCGATCTTAAGCCGGCCAATCTCATGATCATCGACCCGGATACCCCTCGCGAGCGGGTCAAGGTCATGGACTTCGGCTTGGCCAAACTTCTGGACAGTGAGGACTTGCTCAAGAAAGTCACCGACACCAACGTGGATTTCGCCGTAGGCACGCCGGGATACATCTGCCCGGAACAGGTGCGAGGGGAAGAGATGGACCACCGCGGCGACATCTATTCGGTCGGTGTGATCATGTACGAGCTGCTCACCGGCCGCTTGCCCTTTGTGGGGGGCAGCAGCATGGACATTCTGCTGGCTCATGCGACGGAGCCGCCGCCCCGCTTCGCCGAGATCGGCCTCAAAGGGGTGGTGCCGCCGGAGATCGAAGAGCTGGTCTTACAATGTCTGGCCAAGGACCCCGCGGACCGGCCCCAGCAAGCCCGCGACCTGGCCGAACGCTACGACACCGCTCTGGTCCGCTGGGAAAGCCAACAGGAGGAGCGCCTGGCCCGGCAGCGGCCCCAACCTGGCTCCAGCCATCTGCTCCCGGTCAGCCCCTCCGCTCCCACTCCACCGCCCCGCAGCCCCACGGCTGAAAGCAGCGACGCCCTCACCTTCCAGATGGAAGCCTGGCTCCCGGAACGGATCGCCCTGATGAAACTCCGCGGCTTCGTCTATGACGCCGGCGGGGAAGTGCTCGACAGCCAGCCGGGGTGTGTGGTCGTCCGGCTCGGCGGCAAGCGCAGCGGCTTGTCCTGGTTCGGCTTGGCCCGGCGCGCCGCCGGACCCCTCGATGTCGAATTGCACCTGACCCATGCCCATCCCCAGGAACCCAACCGCCTGACCGTCCAGGTCGTCTTTCGCCCCTCCCACCCCAGCTTGCTGGACGATCCCCAATGGCAAAAACGCTGCTCCGACGTCTTCGTGCAACTGCGCTCCTACCTCATGGGCCGCGTCACTTCCTGAAACCGGTCCGCGGCGATCGGACCGTGCCGCCTCCATCGCGTCTGCCTTAGCCTGCTCTGTTTGTCCTTCCCTCGATCATCCTCGTCTTCTGAGGCAGAGAATGGGAAGGACAACGAATGCGTCCGCGGGAGTCCGAGGCGAGGCACTCTGAAGGCCATCGTCCAGCTCGCTTTGGGCAGTGATCAGGGGACTGGAGGGGACGTAGGCGGCGGAGCGATCGCCGGCAGGGCCGGCAGGGGCGGCAGCGCGGGCGCTGTGTTGCCGATGCCGGTTTCCGGCGGCGGGGTGGGCAACACGATGTCCGGGGGCGGCACCGGCAGCGACAGGCGGGGCAGGCCGCTGCCATTGCTGCGCGGCGGGGGGGAACTCGGTCCTGCGGGAAGGCGGCGTTCCCGCCGGGGAAGGATCACGCGCCCGGAGGGGCGGAAGTAATCTCCCGGTGCCGGCTCCACAGTGGCCGATGGCGGCGGCGTGTCACTTGCACCTCCGCTGCTTTCCCCAGGCGGCCAGGTTCCCGGCGGCGATCCGGCTGGCGAGCGGGAGGATTCGGACCCCGGCGTCCGACTCGGCCCTGGCGAGGAGGCATGGGGACCCGGCGCGGAGCGTCCTGTACTTCCCGGCGGCACCACCGGCGGCGCGGGCGGCTCCCCCGGTCGCGGCAGGGGAACATCTTCCGGCAGCGGAGGCCGCGGCTGAGCAAACGGCGGCAGGTCCGAAAGCAACGGCGTCCCGACCGCTGGACCCACCGGCTGCCCGCCGATCCCCGCCGCTCCCGCAGGAGGCGGAGCCAGGTCCCGCTCCCGCAGCTTGATCGCCGCCTCCGTCCGCTCCCGAATGTAATCCGCCGCCTTCTTCTGCACCCACGGCGGCGGCGGACCCTCCAGCACGCTCACGTTGTTGTACCGCTGAATCGTCCCCTTGGCGTACTCAAACGCCGCCAAGGCCGTGTTGTAATCCGCAATCGCCCGATGCTCCCGTGCGATCGCCTGCGCCAGTTGCTGCTGCACCGTCAGATAGTTCTGGTAAAATGCCTGATTCCACGTCCCAATGGCGATGACCTCGGCCACTTTGCCCAGATACATCTGCAAATACTCCCGCTCCGCCCGGCGGTAGCCAATGACCGTGTGGGCTTGAATCACCCGGCGGTACTGGGCCAGCAGATACTCCAGGGCTTTCATCTCGGCATCACGCAGGGCGAAATAGCTGCGGGCCAGGTTCAGTTGGGCTTCCCGCACGGCGGCGTTGGCGTCGCGCAGACCCAAGGGCATATCAAGACGCAGACCTATGGTCCAACTGTTGAACTGATTGTTGCCGAAGCTGGCCAGGGCGTTGCCGGGGATGGTGTTGGCCGGATCGGCGAATTCGCGGCCATCGAGGCGCGTGCCCAACCCGGCGATGTCGTACTGGCCGAAGACCCGCAGATCGGGCCGGCGCAGGTTCTTCTGGAGCAGCAGGTTGAGTTGCTGGGCTTTGAGGTCCTGCCGCAGTTGCAGCAGTTCCGGCCGGTGGGCCAGGGCTTCGTTGGCCGCCTCGTAGAAGTCCGGCACGTAGGGGGCTTCGTTGGGCTTGTCGATCGGGACCAGGCGGAAGCCGTCGTCGCTGCGCAAGCCGAGCAAGCCGCGCAGTTGCCGCTCCGCTTCCAGAACCTGACCCCGCGCCTCGACCACATCCCCCCGGAAGCGCTCGAACTGCGCCCGCGCCTGATATTCACTCTGAGGCGGCTCATTTCCCGCCAGCACCCGCAAGCGGATGAACCGGTACCCCTCATACGCCTGACGCAAACCCTCTTCCTGCGCGTACAGATTGTAATACGCCGCATACAGGTTCCAGTACGCCGCCTCCACGTTGAGCAGCAGATAGTTGATCTTCACGTCGAAGTCGGCCCGCTGCTGATCCAGGCGGATGCGGCTGATCAGGATGCCTTCCGTACCCGCCCCGCCGCTCGGCGGCAAATTCAACAACACGCTGCCGGGATGGCTCGGTGACAACTGATTGACCTCCACGCCGAAGAGCCGCAACAACGGCTGCTCCACCGTGAACTGCAAGCGCGGCGTGTAGTTAGGGTTGACAAACCCGCCGAAGAAGGCCTGCGGCAGAGAAGCAAACTTGGAATAATCTGTGCTGAAGGTGATCCCCGCCACACCGCCCGTCGGCAACGGCTTGATCAGACTGCTGCTGAAGGAGGCGGCATCCCGCTGCTGCTGGAAGGCGATAAACTGCGCCGCCACGGGCTGGTCCACCTTCTGCCAGGTCATGGCCGTCACCCAGCGGGCGTCGAACTTGGACAGCGAGCGTTCCAGCTCCGCTGCGGCAATGGCCGGATCGATGGCGAAGACCCGCACAGCGTCCGACCCTACCACGCTGCGGCCCGTGAATTGCCCCAACGTGTCGTTTTTCAGGCCAGGATTGGTCGCCGACTGAATGCCCGTGTTCCCCTGCTCCAGGGCCAGGGCGATGCATTCCTTGAGCGTGATGTAGCGCGGCGGACGTTCCGGGTCGAGCACCGTCGCCGGGCCATTGCCGATCCGCTGCACCACGCTGGGCGTGATCGGATCGTGCGGCCGGTCCTCCAGGGCCGGAGGAAGCTGCTGCAAGATCGCATCCTTGTAATCCCCCGGTTCCAGGAAGATCGGCTGCCGACAGCCGCTCAATCCGCTGGCCGCTACCCATCCAGCTAACGCCCCGCGAATCCACCGTGACTTGAGCATGCACTCCCCCCGTCGGCGTGCCAGCGCAGGAGAGAAACCTCCGCGTCGCCGGGCATCGCTTCCTCTTCTTCATCGGCCAGAAAATGGCGCAAAGTTTATCTAGTCTAACGGACTAAGCGAAAGAAATGGCTTTGCGGTCTGGGCAAACGGTTCGGAATAAATCGGGCAAGCGGGTCGGCATGCAGCACTGCTCTACTTCCCTTCCGGAATCGGCAAGCGGATGATAAAGCGGGTTCCGTGGCCCGGCGTGCTCTGGACCTCAATGCTGCCGCCGTGGGCTTGAACAATGCGGCGGGTGATGGCCAGACCCAAGCCGTGCCCGTTGGGCTTGGTGGAAAAAAACGGTTGGAAAAGCTTGGGCAAATGGGCGGGCGGAATCCCCACCCCGGTGTCGATCACTTCCAGGCACACCTCATTCCCCTCCCGCCGGGCGAGCAGCGTGAGCGTCCCGCCTTCCGGCATCGCTTGCTCCGCGTTGAGCAAAAGGTTGAGCAGACATTGTTCAAACAGGTCCCGGTCCAGGAGCACGGCGGGCAAGTCCGGCGCCAGCAGCCAGTGGATCTCGATCCCTTTCTCGCGGGCCGTCGGAGAAAGAAAATCGACCAGACGGGTGATCACATCTTCCAAAGCCACCGGCTGGAGATGCAGGTCCCGCACGCGGGCGAAGCGGAGAAAGTCCGCGGCCAAATCGACCAGCTTCTGGCATTCCTCCTGGAGGCGCTCGATCCGCTGCCGAGCGCGCCGTTCCCGCGGTGTCGCCGCTTCCGGCAAGTCCTCCGCCAACAGTTGCAGATTCAGCGACACTGCCCCGATGCGGTTTTTGATCTCGTGAATGAATCCGCCCGCCGCTTGGGCCAGCTCCTGATACGCCGCCAAAAGGTCGTTCCCACCGGCGGGTGCCGGACTCGTTTCCCCTGGACGCGATCCCGCCGCCGCGGGAGGGGAGGATGGCGGAAGAGCGGGTGCCGCGGGGGGGGAAGCCGAAGCCGCCGGTGCGTCCGAGTCAGGGGTGGAGGCCGCCGTGTTTCCCGCCGGGTTTGCCGGGGCCGACGGGGAAGACGCCGAGGAGGCAGCCGAGACGGACGTGGGAGACTGAGTCATGATGCGCACTCGCTCGCCGGCGGAGGTTTCGTGGAACGGTTCACGGGGAATGGCGTGTTCGCTCGGAAAGGGCCGGGCAAGCGGGTTCGATCCGCCAAGAAGGCGCCTCCGTGGCTGGACAGCTCCGGCGGCGCTTTAGCGGCGAGGCGCTGGGGAGGGCGTCCGCCCGCGACTGCGGTCCCCATTGCCGCCGTTGTCGCCCCCGCCCGCCGTCAGCAGCGCCTTGCGGGAGAGCTTGATCCGGCCCTGGTCGTCGATGGCGATGACCTTGACCAGGACGCGATCCCCCACTTGCACCACATCCTCCACGCGACCCACGTAGCCGACATCCAGCTCCGAGATGTGGCACAGGCCGTCGCGCCCGGGGGCGATCTCGATGAAGGCCCCGAACTCCTTGATCGAGATCACCTTGCCCTCGTAGATCGCGCCGATGCGGATTTCCGCACCCAGGGCTTCGATCCGGCGGCGGGCCTCCTCCACCCCGGCGCTGTCGGTCCCGGCGATGGACACCGTGCCGTCATCCTGCACCTCGATCTTCGTCGCCGTCTCATCTTGCAGAGCACGGATGTTCTTGCCCCCCGGACCGATGAGCAGGCCGATCTTGTCTGGCGCAATCCGGGTGGTGACCAGCCGCGGGGCATAGGCGCTGATCTCCTTGCGCGGAGCGGACAGGCTCTGGAGCATGATCTTGAGAATCTGCATGCGCGCCTCGCGGGCCTGGTCCAACGCCTGCCGGATGATCGGCTCCGTGATCCCTTCGATCTTGATGTCCAACTGCACCCCCGTGATCCCCTTCTGCGTCCCCGCCACCTTGAAGTCCATGTCCCCGTAGTGGTCCTCATCCCCCTGGATGTCCGTCAGCAGGGCGTAACGTTCCCCTTCGGTCACCAGGCCGATGGAAATCCCCGCCACGGGACGCTTGATGGGCACCCCCGCATCCATCAGGGCCAGGGTTCCCCCGCACACCGTCGCCATGCTCGAAGAACCGTTGGATTCCAAAATCTCCGAGACCAGGCGGATGGTGTAGGGGAAGCGTGTCGGCGGCGGAATGACCGCTTTGAGCGAGCGCTCGGCCAGCATGCCGTGGCCAATCTCCCGCCGGCCCGGCCCGCGGATCGGCTTGCACTCCCCCACCGAATACGGCGGGAAGTTGTAGTCCAGCATGAACTTCTTGGAGTATTCCTCGAAGAGGTCATCGACCTTCTGCTCATCGGCGATGGTGCCCAGGGTGGCCACGACCAGGGCCTGGGTTTCCCCCCGCTGGAAGACGGCCGAGCCGTGCGTCCGCGGCAGCACCGCCACCTCGCAGGAGACCGGCCGCAATTCCCGGTGGCCCCGCCCGTCGATCCGCGTGCCGCTGAGCGTGATCTCCTTGAAAATCCGCTCCCGCAAGGCGGCGAACGCCTCGTAAATCTGCACCAGGTTGTACTTCGGCTTGCCGCTCTCATCCACCTGCACAAGATACTCCGCCTGAATGCGCTGCTTGAGTTCTTCGATGGCCGCCAGGCGCTGCTGCTTCCCCTTGGTCAGATAGCGCTCGCGGAACTCCGCGCCGAAACGGGCGTGGAACTCATCGACCAGCGGATTGGGCGGCGGCGGCGCCGGCAACTCCTTGGCCGGCAAACCGGCCGCTTCCCGCAGCCGCTCGATGGCAGTGATCGTCTCCTGACAGTAGCGGTGGGCCGTCAGGATGGCCTCGGCCATGTCCGCTTCCGGCAGCTCGCGGGCGAACCCTTCGATCATGCAGACCGCCTCGCGCGTCCCCGCCACCACCAGGTCCAGCTCGCTCTCTTCCAGTTGTTCCACGCTGGGCATGACCACCCATTGGCCCGCCAGCCGCCCCAGCCGCACCGCCCCATACGGCTTGAGGAAGGGAATGTCCGAAATGTGCAGGGCCGCGCTGGCTCCGATCATCGCCAGCACATCGGGATCGTTCTCCTTGTCCACCGACAGCACCGTGGCGTGGATCTGTACTTCGTTCGTGTAATTCGGGGGAAAGAGCGGGCGGGTGGGCCGGTCGATGAGCCGGGACGTGAGAATTTCCTTCGTGGTCGGACGGGTTTCCCGCTTGATGAAGCCGCCGGGGAATTTCCCCGCCGCATAGGTGCGCTCGCGGTACTCCACCTGTAAGGGGAAGAAGTCCCGGCCGGGAATGGCTCCCCCGGCCACCACCGCCACAATCACGGCGGTGTCCCCGTAGCGGGCCAGCACCGCACCGTGCGCCTGCCGGGCCAGCCGTCCCGTCTCCAATACCAATGTCCGATTCCCTAACGGATACTCCACACGCGCCGGTTGTACACTCACGGATATGTCCCTTTCCCACTCGAATGACCAAAATGCCGTTGACCTAAAAGGTGGCGCCGAGGCGTCGCCGCAGAGGGGAAGATAACCGCTGGCCGATGGCCCACCGAGCATGGACCCGATCGACCCATGCCCCGATCCGTCGCGGCGACCATCCCGGCCCACCGCGACACCCAACCGTCACTCACTTGCGCAAGCCCAGCTTGTTGATCACCGCCAAATACCGCTCCCGGTCCGTCTCCCGCAGATACTTCAGCAAGCGGGTCCGATGGCTCACCATCTTGAGCAATCCCCGCCGACTGGCAAAATCCTTCTTGTGCACCCGCAGATGCTCCGTCAACTCATTGATCCGCGCCGTCAGCAACGCGATCTGCACCTCGGGAGAACCCGTATCACCCTCCGACCGCCGGAATTGACTGATCAACTCGCTCTTCCGTTCCTTCGTGATCGCCATCACCTCGTCTCCCGACCTGCTTCCGCCTCCGCCGCGTCAGACGCCCTGCCGGCCTGATAACGGAAAAACCTCTCACTCCTCTGGGGCGTGCTTCCCCTCGTCAACGCCTGCCTCTCATCCACCTCCGACATCGGGCCTGATCCACCTGCACCCGTGTCACTTGCTCACTAATGTAGCGGCTCCCCCGCCCCTGACAAGAGGGAACCTATCCCCAAACAAGAGGGAACCTGTTCCCACACAGGAGGAAACCTACTCCCAGTGCGTGAGGGACAAGATGAAGCTGAAGGGAAAGGAGGAAGTCGCAGGAATCAGACGGAAGGAAGTCACAGGGATCAGGCTGACCCGCGACGGAGCCTCAAAGCTGGAGATCGGTTGGTCACCCTGCTGGGCGACAGGGGGCCACCGCTGGTGGTGGAGGGCCTGAAGCACTGGCAGTGATCGATCAAGCTGATCAGGGCGGGAACGACGTATTCCCCTGAGTGCCACCCCCTGAGACCCGGACAGTGACAAGTCCAAGCTGATCAGGGCGACAATGGTGGAGGCCACTGAGCGAGGTAGACGACACCGGCGCGTGGGAGGTGGTCTACAACCTCCGCGTCGCGGACTACCGCACCTATTTCGTCGGTGACGACACCTGGTCCTTCGCCGCCTGGGCACATAACCAGATTTGTGGTGTTCAAGAGACTTCAGGTGCTCATAATCCGACGTACAACCGGTCCCATGTAGACGTTCCGGCGATCACAAATCCCGCCAATGCGATCCTCCAAGGTGAGAGGCGTGCCAGGCACATGCCTCCGGCCGGTTCTCCCAGCGATAACTGCACCTGTGCCTATGTGCAGATCGTAGGTGAGGAACTCTCGCCGATCTTCGCCTCCAACACCGATCGATACACCTACAACTGGCCGCCCGTGGGAACCGGCGCTGGCCAGGTCCCCCAAGGTCAGGGCGTGAACAACGGCGCACGGCATCACGCCGAAATCAAGGCCATGATTCGCGTTGTCCAATCAGGTGTCAGCCTTCAAGGCAAGGCGATCATCATCTTTACCGATCGGGACCCCTGCCAGTACTGTGATCGTGACCGTGGTATCGAAAACGCGGCCAGGATCCTTGGAGCTACTAGCGTCACAATTTGGTGTCCGAGTGGATGTATTGGCCCGATCCATCTATGACTCGCAGAAACTTGCTGCTGCCCAGTGTTGTTTCCGATGAGCAGGGGAGAAAAGAGCATGTGGAAAGTCACATCGGTGTCACTATCGCGGTATGAAGCGAAAGTCGATCCAAGAGGAATTGCGGGGTATCGGCGTGTGGATGAGTCCATGGAGACTCCGACCTGGACGGCGGTCAAGCAGTACATCGAACGGCTCGATGGCCAGCGGTGCACGGAAATGTCGTTGGACGGCCCCAATGAATACCATATGACCATCGGAGGCGGACCGGATCGATTCTTCGTCTCAGTCATTGGCAACGATCTGGGACCATATGATCTCCTCGGACCCGATCCCAGCGACGAGCCGGAGAAGATGATTCTGGGGGGTATTGAGACGGATTTGCCACGGCGATTTCATGCTACCCGCGAGCAAACGCTTCAAGCTGCCGAATACTTCTTCTACCACGGCCAGATCGATCCAAACCTGAACTGGCAACTCGGTTGACGCTGAGTTGATGCACTTCGATGAACGGAGTAGCGGGGCGGTACAACTGAGCAGCCAAGCAACAGATTACCGGTGGCGCCGCTGACACCTGCGTGGCAGCAGCACTCAAGGAACTGGGCCTGAACGCCACCACAACTTTCGCTCTATTTGCCGAACATGATATACTTGTAATGATCAGACAGGCCTGGCCATCTATCGTACCAACCAACCGAAGGAGAGCTGATCCATGACACGCCAGGATTCCTGCAAAAAATCGTGCGGGCAGGTGGGTGTGCCTACGACCTCAACCCAACTTGGATTAGAGTTTCCCGATGTCAGGGTTATACCGCTCCAGATGATAGTCCTATCGATCCAACAGGTGTAATCGATATAGTACTGACATCTGAAGGACAGATCAATCTGATGTTACCAACGTACTTTACCAATCTCTGCCCGGGGATACCAGGACCGTTGCGACATTTTCGTGTGATCGCCGCGGATTGGGAGGATGCTTGGTCATTGATTGAAAAACTTTATCGGGCATTCGGCGCTCAGTGGGAACCGGGGTATACTTGGGCAAACGCCCATTTGAGGATTTTGTGGTACTCATTCCCGCCGAGCGTTTGATTCCGGACGATTATTCCTTTTATCTCCAGCACCGTGCTCCAAACCCTCTCCATTGGAAACCTGTTGAGCTGATTCCGGATGAAGAGCCACGGGGAGGAAGCTAGTTAGGATCATGGTATAGGGACGCGGACGGCGGGCAGTCTCAAGGCCGCCGATCGGCTCCTCACCCTTCTCGGCGACAGTGTGCCGCTGAGCGAGGTGGACGACACCGGCGCGTGGGAGGTGGTCTACAACCTCCGCGTCGCAGACTACCGTACCTACTTCGTCGGCGACGACACCTGGTCCTTCGCCGCCTGGGCACATAACCGGTATGAACTCCTCTTCGACCAGGATTACAGCCTGTTCCCCGAGCCCCCACCTCAGCCTGAGGGACCACATGGCCAACCAGGCGTCAATTACAACCGCTTCACGCCCGTGCGCGGAAACCCCCATCCCCTCACCCCCCCCACCGAGAGCAGCGACCCGTTCGCCCAACCCCGAGGCTTCGCTCTTCGAGCTGTCAACGAAATCCGCTCCTACTTCAAGTGCTATCATGATAAATTGAGTACGACCTGCGTGGCTGTGGTCCGCATCAACGGCGTAATTCAGGTTTGGGTCAGTGGCAGCGGCGAAAACTCTAAAGTCGATGATAAGCGACGGGCGATTCTCTACCAGTTGACGCGGGGAGCAGGGTACTCGAAGGAAGCATTGCCAGTTTACCGGATCATCAACCCGGACGGCACCGCAAACACAAACCGGCAAAACGACGCCGAACGGCACATCTTGCGGGAGATCGCCCAACGCGGTAGCAGGGTGGAACTCCTGGCCCTCGCCTCCACCCTGCGGATGTGCCAGTCATGCCTACAAGCCTTGGAAAAGGAGCACCGGACCCCCGCCCTCGCCTCGCCCACCGTCAGCAAAGCTTATCTCGCCCTCCCACCCCACTGGAAAGAGCTAGGATAAATCCATCCACGGAGAAAAAGCCATGCCCCTCGTCCCTCTCTTCTCAGAAGACCTGCCGGATAGCCCCAAGCTGGTGACGTACCGACAGGTGCTCGCCTTGGAGCTGCGTGCTCGCATCGGATGGCTAGCCAACATCGTGGAAAAGGTCCTGGGACTGTACTCCGACTACTTCCGGCGAGAATCTTTAACAGACGAAATCCTGGCCTTCGCGTGGCGGTTCGCCGAGTCGGGAGAAGGCTCCGTTGAGGAAGCCCAGGCGCTGGACCTACGGTTCGGGCTTCGCTACTTTGCGGAGGAGATCGTCGAACTTGGATTGATAACGGACGAAGAGGCCCGCAGACTCAGAGGAAGTAGCGGCCCGCTCATCACTGACCAGGAACAGGAGTTCAAAAATCACTACTACGATGCGATCCGTCTGCCGGGTGAACTGATCGTCGAACGAATCGATTCCTATGGTAGCCACGCGGTGCTCTGCGTTGAGTTGGCTGGTTCCGTCCTGACGGATCGGCTCCACTGGGCGGCTCGGACGAAAGCCGGTCTGGGCCAGCTGGACCTTTACTCCCAGCGGGCGGTGGCCGCCTTGTATCGGTACGCTCACGCCACTTTACCTATCGCCGCCGCTGCCGTTCCCAGACGCGGCCTGTTCGATTCCATTCCCCTCGTCCTTCCCCGTCCGACGGAGAATCTGCCACCCCTCTGCGAGGATACTATTCCCCCTCACGAACGCGGCGAGTTGATCCTTCCTCCAGGTGTGGTTTGGGAGACAACCTGACAGGCGTGCTCGTGGGCTACCGGCCCCTGCGGGCCACGCATGGAGCGGGCGAGTAGTTCGGTCAGCGCTGGCGAGGTGCTCAACGCCGGCTGTTTCGCGGTGGGAACCAAGCTGCTGACCAAGCGTGGCTCCGTCGCCGTGGAGGAGATTCATGGGGGAGATGCAGTGGCGGCGCGGGCCGAAGCGGAGGCGCAGGGAGCGGTCGCCTGGAAGCCGGTCGAAGCCGCCTTCCGCCGCACGGGGCGTATCCTGCACCTTCACTTCCCCAACGGCGAACTGATCCGCACCACCCCGAAACACCCCTTCTATGTCGCAGGCAAAGGCTGGACACCCGCGGGCAGTCTCAAGGCCGGGGATCGGCTGCTCACGCTGCTGGGTGACAGTGTCCCCCTCAGTGAGGTATACGACACCGGCGCGTGGGAGGTGGTCTACAACCTCCGCGTCGCGGACCACCGCACCTATTTCGTCGGCGACACCACCTGGTCCTTCGCCGCCTGGGCGCATAACCTGGATTGCACGGAAGTGGATAAAATCATCCGGACGGTGTTCGCCGATGAAGGCCTGACTCCAAATGGCCTCAACTCGCGACAGGGCAGCAAGAAGGTTGGCAACCGTGCCGACTGGGCCAACCGGACCTACCTGGTGCAACACCTGGTCGAGAAGATTCACCAACTCTACTCCAACACCTATTCGGACACTGATGTGCAACGCGTGGCTGAGGTGGCTGCTACACGCATGCTTCAAGCTGCTCAACGCAACCCCCAAACAGCGACCTTTATCCCCCAACATCATGAGACGTTCCGCCCTAGTCCATCGCTAACCGTGCCGCCAGCTTTGAGCGCAATCGCCCACCGGCAGTATGTTCTCACACGGTCTACACTCAATGGAACCAACACCTTCACTCCCATCAGGGTGAACCTCAACGATGGAGGATGGGATGTACGCTTGACAAAGGCCCTCGGAAGTGGCAAGGTCGTCGGTGTCTACCTTCTTCGGAGTCCTAATGGGGCAATTTACAAGGTGGGCAAGGCAACGGACTTGGTGGGCCGTCTGGAGCGTTACGCCTCGGATTGGGTAGCTCGGGGCATTCAGGTATGGGCCGAGGTGTACAATCTGCATGGGTTGGGTCTGGGCAGCCGAGGACTCCTCGATCCCGAAATGGTCCTACGGGGTCGAGTAAGGGAGGATGGGTGGGACCTCAGCCCAGAATCGGGAGCCGCGGATGGTACATGGAAACAAATCGCAGATCCAGGGACTAATGGATGGTATGCTACTCTGTCAAACTAATGCATGCGAGGGCACATTCAATGACGACTGCAAAAATTGAGAATTGTAATTTGAATCGGCTCTATCGAATCAATTACATCAGTCTGGCATTTGATTTTATCCCAGGTCATAATGCAGTGGGTGAACAGATTTTGATCGGTGTTTTAGATAAGGAATTGCTGGTCGCATTGTTCTTTTCCCGCGAGGGACAATACCTCCGCTACGCTCTGCGTCCTGTGCCTTGGCGTCCAGACCCGACTCTGCTCCCTGGACAACAGCAGAATCAACACGCAAGGAGCCTCGACATGTGCCTCCGAGATTGGATGGCTGAGTTAGGCATGAGGCCGGGGGACATTTGCATTCGGCATTTTGCCTTTCCCGAGTGGCAGATCGGGATCGCCGAGTGGCCCCTCGCGGATTTCCCCCGCGTGCAACAGGCCTTGGCCGCCGGTCAGCCCCTGGAGGATGAATTCCTGATCGAATGGCAGCAGCAGAAACGCTGGGTGCTCATTTGGAAGAAGGAATACTGGATGACCGCGGAGGGCGAAATCGGAGACACCTAAGGTCAAAGATAAATTGAGGTGTTATGGAGTTTTCCCTGTTTGAATGAAGATGCCATGACATCTTGGTGACAATCTAGCTTCGTGAGTGCAGGTGGGTGTGTCGAAGCCACCTTCCGTCGCACGGGGCGTATCCTGCACCTCCACTTCCCCAACGGCGAACTGATCCGCACCACCCCGGAACACCCCTTCTATGTCGCAGGCAAAGGCTGGACACCCGCGGGCAGTCTCAAGGCCGGGGATCGGCTGCTCACGCTGCTGGGTGACAGTGTCCCCCTCAGTGAGGTATACGACACCGGCGCGTGGGAGGTGGTCTACAACCTCCGCGTCGCGGACCACCGCACCTATTTCGTCGGCGACACCACCTGGTCCTTCGCCGCCTGGGCGCATAATGCAGGTTGGCTGGGCTGCGGTATAGCTGGAGAACGACTGAATGAACAACAGCTCATAAATATCTTGAGGCAACCCGGTCGGCACAATGTCACTGTGGCCACCAAGACAGAGGCCTTAGAGCTAGCCCGCAAAGCATTACCAGATGCCGTGCAACTGCCTGAAGTTGTCGCAGGAGGAATGTATCCGTCCACAAAGGGTATCAAATGTTGGTTCAGGATCGAACCTGCGGAACCAGCGGTGGGCAATAACCTACCCCACGTGAAGTTTGCTGATTGGACTCATGGTAAAAAGTGGGAAGGTGGACGATGGGGACATATTTTCTTTATATCTAGTTCATGAACATAGGATTTAGAACTATGAGTTTCATGTTTGAAGTGATCTATCGTGCTCCGATGGACGAGCAAAAAAACAAGTTGATTAATGGAATAATTGCCACATACGGTGGTGTGTTAGACTGTATCGAAGAGCCAGAGCCCCATGGTCCATCCTCTGTAATACTCACTTATGAGTTTAATAACTACGATCAGGCATTTGCAGCGGCTAATAAACTTCGAGAACTTGGATTAAAAGTTGACGGACCATATGACTACGGTCCATAATCAAAAACATGATTCTCGAACTGCGTTACTGTAGCACCCCTTCTCCGTCGCAGGCAAAGGCTGGACACCCGCGGGCAGCCTCAGAAACTGAAATCTTAGGAATCGGAGTCCCCTGAGATCGACCGACCTGCTTCCCTCCGAGCCTAGCTAGGGGCAAGAGAATAGGGTGTAACAAGTGTAGCTTGAGAAGCGGTATCCTCCGCCGTCGCTCAGCTTGGTGGTTTGAGTGGGTGCAACCAAATACTCTGGGGGTTCTCTGCCGGGCAGCTCTGCTCGTTTTGGGAAACACCTTGCGGGTTCAGCCCCCACCCCCAGAAAATCTGGTTACGCCCTATTCCCCCGTCTGCTTTGGGGTTTGAGTTAGGTTCCGCTGGCCTCTTCTATTTACCGTTTCTTCACATAATCTTTACAAATTGTGGGGTGGTCGGAGTTGCGCCTAAGTTGCTGGCCGGGGGAATTTTTTGCAAACTGCCGCTTGATGAGACGAAGATAATTGTGTAGAATTGGTGAAGTCCGCGTGAATGGAAAGTGTAGAGGAGGCCGTCCGGGAGGCGGGGTGGTCTGACGACAAGGAGGGGTTCCAGGCAGGCCGCTTCCGACGTAGGGCCGAGGGGTGCGACAAGCTGGGAATTGTCCAGGGTGAGGTGCAGCCGACGGGAACGAGCCTGGGAAGGGACGTTGCTTTTCCCCAGGATTTGCGGAGGGCAGGATCATGGCGACGATGCACATCCCGCATGAGGCGAACGAGCATTTCGAGCGTGTGGCGGACGAGGTGTTCCTGGTCACCGCGGTGACGGGAGCGGCGCTGGGGGCGTGGCTGGGAATGCTGGCGGCGAGCGGCGGGGGAGAAGTGTTCCGGCTGCTGGCGGCGGCAGTGGGGGTAGTGGCGGGGAGCGTTCTGGGCACCACGGCGGGGCGGCGCTGGGTCCTTCCTCTGCTTGCCCGCCGGGAGGAGCGCCGCTATCACCGCTACCGTCCTTGAGATGTCCCCCGGCGCGGTACGTCCCTGAATCGTCCTGCCCATCCGCCGCTTCCGGTTTGCCTCCGGGTTCGCTTCCGTTCGATCCTGCTGGCGATTGTGTCGTTTCCCTGTCACTAGCCAGGTGCATCCCCGGCGGCTCACCGGCGATGGTGTCATTTCCCTGTCACGGCGGCGTGCATTTCCTGGCGGCCTAGCTGTGTGACGGAGTCTTGCGGTTCAGGGGAGTGGCGGCGGCGGTTCGATGTTTTAGGAGCGGCGGCATTGTCTCCATTCCTGCCCGATGGCCTCCGCCTGGTGCAAGGGGAGGGAAGCGATCGGAGCCGTCCCCTGGCCTGGCCCCGGCGGCCCGCTAACAATAGCGCACACGCAGGAGTCTAGCCGCCCAGAGTCACGAGGGGGAAGGCATGCGCAAGCCGCGACGCTTACCGCTGGAACAGTTGGCCGAGTACGAATGGCGGATGCCGTGGCGCGTACCCCGCGGCTGCCGATTGGATGAGCGGGGGTTGGCCCTGGTGGCAGGGGAAAGAACCCCGAAGCAAGGCGAGTCCGGCACGGCGGCCAGCGGAATCGAGCGGCCCGCCCCCATCGATTGGACAGCCCTCTTCGGGAACAATCATCCCGTGGAGATCGAAGTCGGGATGGGCAAGGGGCAATTCCTGGTGATGGCGGCGTTGCAGCGGCCGGAGGTCAATTTCTTCGGTATCGAAGTGGTGCGGAAGTATCAGTTGTACGCGGCGACGCGCTGTGCCATCCGGCAGTTGCGCAATGTCCGGACGGCCTGTGCCGATGCCCGTTGGGTGCTGCATTTTTTCGTGCCGGGAGCTAGCGTGCAGGCGGTGCATGTCTATTTTCCGGACCCGTGGTGGAAAGCCCGGCATCAAAAACGGCGGCTGTTTACCGCGGAGTTTGTTCAGGACGTGGCCCGCGTCCTGCGTCCGGGAGGAGAGCTGCGCATCGCCACCGATGTCGAGGAATACTTCGCGCTCATGTGTGAAACAGTTCAAGCTGGGGGCGCCTTCGAGACGGTGCAATGCGGTCAGGACGTCACCACCCCGCCGGAGTGGCAGACCAATTTCGAGAAGAAGGCACGGGCGAGGGGAAGCCCCATCTGGCGGGCGGTGTTTCGCCGCCGCGGGGCAGATGCAGAGTCAGGGGTAAAGTCTATTTCCGAGAGCCCGCCGGCTCCATGAAGCGCGGATGGTCCCATTCCACGGTCTCACCGCCTCCGGTCCAGAGAGAACCGGCGATGTCGCCCAGGAAAACGGCGGGGTGAGAGGCGTTACTTGCGGGCAGCTTTGAGCGCCAAGGCCGGTCCACCGGCGGCAGCCTGAGCGGCGGCATCACAGCAGGCGGAGCAGTCGATTTCGCAGAGGGGGCAGCCGTCACAGGCCACGGCGCAAGCGGAGCAAGGCTGGCTGCAACAGGTGGCCGAGGCAGCGGGCGGCAAAGCACAGCAGGAGGCACTCAGCGTCGGCTTGGTGCAGCAGGCGGGCATCTCCGGTGTGCTGGCGGAACCCGACGAGAAGAACGCCGCAATCGGGCAGCCGCCGTCGCAGGTGCTGCACAGGTTGTACTGATAAATGCCATAAGCCCCCGCGGTGAGGGCGCCAGTCACCACTGCCAAACCCAGAAAAATCTTGGACATGGTCGACTCCTCTGTTTTCGCATTTTGCAGAAGCACCGCGGTCCGCACCATGACCGCCAAGCTGGCTTCCCACCAG
>ENA-ORXB01001275-ORXB01001275.1-sediment-metagenome-genome-assembly--contig:-NODE-1275-length-31957-cov-17.028764_pt1 | contig 31957 bp, 35 predicted proteins | sample MGYA00237863_ERZ511475 | MGnify/ENA primary metagenome ERZ511475 (study PRJEB26305, sample SAMN06343858) | sediment metagenome | isolation source: hot spring sediment | place: Canada: British Columbia... | reverse complement strand
CGATTTCCCCCTCACCTCTGGAGTCGGATCCGCACGGTCAATCTGGTGGAACGCATCTTCAGGGAAGCCAGGCGCCACGCCCTCCCGGCGGTGCCCGCCACCGATGGGGAGGAGGGCACCGATGACGCGGCCGGCCCTCCCGCCGCCGACGGCTCGCCCGCGTGGAACGGTCATCCGGCATCCACCTTCGTCGATCTGGAACCTCCCCTCCCCGCAGAGACTCCGGGGGAGGCGGCGCGTCCGGCCACCGCCGGGCAGACCGAAGGGGCGGCCATCGCGCAGCGACCTGAGGTCGCGGTGGCCATCGCACACCGACCCGAGGACGCCGTGGCCGCACTCGCCGAACCGGAGGCGCCGGACCTCTCCGCCGACGAGGCGTTTGCGCAGTGGCTGCAGGCAGATGAGAGGCGCAGGAGGGCGATGAAGGTGGCTGCGGCCGCCACCTCGGTCGCCGGCATGATCAGCGGCGCCCTCCTCTCCCTTCTCCGCTAGCACGTCATGCCCAGGGGCTCGCCGGATTGCAGGGTATTGCCGGTGCGCGATAATCGGGCCAAATGACCGCCGGCCGCGGGCCCGGTGGCACCTCTGTCCGGACGGCTTAGGCTGGTCTGCCTAGATGGGATGGAGGGGATGGAGGGGATGGATGTTGCGAGGCCGGCCTATCAAGGAGGCCGGAGGGAACTGTGTGAGGGAGGTGACAGTGTTTAGGCTGCGGGGCTCGCTGCGTTAGGGGGATCAGGCGGATCAGTCTAATTCTTGTTCGCCCGACGGGCGTTGAGGCGTTCGCTTGATAGGATCAACGAAGGAGGAGAACCGCGATGCGGACCTTTAACATAGTGATTGAGCGCGACCCGGACACCAACATGTACGTTGGGTACGTACCTGGCTGGCCGGGCGCGCACAGCCAAGGGGAAACCTTAGACGAGCTGAGGCGCAATCTCCAAGAGGTTTTAGGCATGCTCTCGAGGACGGTGAGCCGAAGCTCGAATCCGAGTTCGTCGGTGTTCAGACGATCCAGGTCGCATAGTGGCAGGGTCGCTGCCAGTTCTCAAGCCGCGCGAGGTTGCGGCGCTCCTTGAACGACTCGGCTTCGTGGAGGTCCGTCAGCGTGGATCCCATCCCCAATATCGACGCGCGGATGGCCGCAGCACGACCGTGCCCTTCCATGGCAACCGGGACATTTCGCCCACGCTGCTCCGAAGGATCGCGCGCGATATCGGCTTGACCGTGGAGGAGCTTCTTGGGCGCCGCTGAATCTGTCCGGCGGTCGAACAACAGGCTGGAGCGGCCCGGCTCGACGCCGGCCGCTCAGTCTGCACGTTATGCAGACGGGAGGTAGAGCGCGGTGCCGATGCTAGAGCAACTCCATGAGCACGTCGTTGCGGAGCTTCAGCAGAGCTCACGTACGGACACAGTCTTCGTCGTAACTGCGGTCGTCTTCAACCTCGTGGTCCTGGCAATCAATGCCGGGGTAGCCGGAGGGTCAGATGGTGGCTCGGCGACCCTCTAGGTTCTACTAGCAGCGACCTTCATCATCAACGCTCTGGCAATCCGAGGGCTGTTGGCTGGGCGCCAAACTCGGAACCGTCTCCTCGATGGGTTAGTGGCTCCGTATCGGGATGAGGGAATCGACAAGTACTACGATCCTGCGCTCTCCAAGATCTACGGTTCGCGCTACCCAATCTTCGCGACAGTTATCGCTATCTTGGGAGTCATCGCAATCGTCGTCCCTCTAATCCAGGTATTTGGATGGCATTGAGCCGCATTGTTCAGGATAGATTTGCTCGCTTTTGGCGGCGGATTTGCTTCCGTGCCCCTTATGCTCCACGAAATTGTCGGAGTCCGTAATTGGATAGACAGCCAGACTTTTATGAATGGGATTCTCCTGGGGCAAGTCACTCCAGGCCCGATCGTAATTGCAGCCAACCGCCTTCGGTGCGGGTATCCGTGTCGTGTCTCGCTTGGGTCGGCGGCGCCTGAACCGCGCGCCGTGAGCTGGCTGAAAGGATCACACCGTGGAGAGCAAGATCGCGAGCTCTGATGCGGAAATCGCCCGTTGCTTCCCGGTTATGGCCCAGCTTCGCCCGAACATCACCCGGGATGCGTTCGTCGCCCGGATACGTGACCTACAGCGGGCCGGATACGAGCTCGCGTATCTAGAGGACGGCGGAGAGCTGCGGGCCCTGGCCGGTTTTCGCATCGGCGACATGCTGGCTCGCGGTCGCCACATGTACGTGGATGACCTCGTCACCAAGGAAGAGGCTCAATCGCAAGGTTATGGCGCAGCTCTGTTCAAGTGGCTAGTCGACCTTGCACGTTCCCGTAGCTGCCAGCAGATCGATCTTGATTCTGGCGTAAAGCGGCATGCGGCCCATCGTCTCTATTTCCGTGAGGGCATGCACATCGCCAGTTATCACTTCACCCTATCGCTCTGACCGCCGGCCGCCTAACGAGCGAATAGACCTGACGGCGCGGTGCGCCGTTAAAGCTAGGATGTTAGCCCATGCGGCGGGCTGCGGTGAGCTGGGGAGCCCCGGTGGCTTGCGCCGCAGGCCATTCGCGAATCCGTTCGGCAGATAGGAGGAAATGATGCGGAAAAATACGAACGATTCTTGCCCTTATTGTGGGCTTCCTCCTCTGCGGTCACACAGCAAGATGCGCCGCGGAGAATATGCCGTCTCAAGGCGCATCCACGCCGCAATGGGTCACGCCCGCCGTCCGCGCGCAGCGTTTCCAGCACCGCACCTTCGACAGCACGGCTGCACAGTCGAAGGTGAGCTGTCACATCTACACGCCGGAGCTTCACGACACGGAGAAGGAACGGCCCTTCCCCGTGCTATATTGGCTACATGGCCTGGGGGACGGTTTCCGCCATGTGGGACCGCTGGCGGCATATTTCGACGCCGCCATTCGCGCCGGCAAGGTACCGCCGATGCTCATCGTTTTTCCCAACGGGCTTCCCAACAGCATGTGGTGCGACTCGAAGGACGGCAGAACCCCGATGGAAACATGCTCGTCAAGAAACTCATTCCACACATTGATGTCACCTTCCGCACCCCCGCCGCGCGTGAGGGGCGGATTATCGAAGGCTTCAGCGTGGGCGGCTACGGCGCTGCGCGGCTGGGGCTCAAGTATCACGAGGCTTCCGCCAGAGGTGAACTCGACCAACCACGAGACACTGATCAAGCGCCTGCGGGGCTTGAGCCAGCCGCAGTATCGGCTCCGGTGGGGGGAGGTGCGAGTCTTCTATGATGCCACGGAGGAAACCGCCGAGGTCCTGGCGATCGTCACGAAAGCCGAAGCGACGCGCTGGCTTGCCGGGCACGGGACGACCGATCCGCCCGGTCGCGCTGGTTGAGGTCAAGAACGACCTGTCGCGGTTTCTGCGGTCGGCCCAATCCGAGGGGATTGTGATCACGCGGCATGGCCGGCCGGCGTGCTCATAGGGTTTGAAAGTGAGGACGACTGGTTCGATTATCGTCTGGAGCACCATCCCCCGATCCACGTCGGAAGGGAGAAGCGAACAAGCGGACTCCGGCCAGCCAGGCGGCGCGCCCGCAGCAGCCCTGCGGTCGTCACGACGTCCAAGCCTAGCGCGAACCATGCGGCAATGATCGTGCCCGCGCTTGCACCAACTCCGTCTCGCTAGGGACCCGGCGTACGCCCGCCGACTCGCTCCTGACACCAGGCGTACAGCGCATCGTACACTGGCATCTGCACCTTGAGCTTCTCCTGATCCCGCTCCCCATACAGGCCGGCGAACCCGTGGGCGATCGCCCGCAGCCCCTCAGCCTCCGGCCTGATGGCGAGGTCCTGCGGTATGTCGGCTCCGTGGACGATGCGGTCCAGCAACTGCAGCGCGGGATCGGTCAGCCCGTACTTGACCAGGATCGACTCGAAGCTGCAGCGCTCCTCCACGTGACCGAGCTCCACGCCCGGGACATCGAACGGCGTCGCCCCTTCACGGGTCCCTACGGAGAGCACCTCATCGGGAGGCACATAGAGGAACTCCGCGGCTGGATCGATGAACCGGCGGATAAGCCAGGGGCAGGCGATGCAATCCACCTTCGCGTTCTTGCGGGTCACCCACTTCATGCGGCACCTCGCTCTTCCGGCACCGGGACCCGGCGGAATATCACCCAAATGGACAAATCATAGACGATCTTCAGCGCACCGGCGAGCACGAACAGCAGGCCGGCGGCGACGGTCTGGTAGGCCACCCCGGACAGCGCGGGCGCCACGCTGGCCGCCGCGGCGCGCGTGGCGTTCGTCACGCCCGCTGCCGCGCTGCGCTCGGAAGGTTGCACGAGAGCCATGGTGTAGGCTTGCCGCGTCGGCACATCCATCTGCGAAAGCAGGTGCCGGCCGAGCAGCATCGCCGCCGCCAGGGGCCAGGTCGGCATCACGGGCACGAGCATCAGGAGCACGTTGGAGGGAGATGGGTAAAGACCATCGTCGGGAGGCCGAACCGCTGGTGAAACCAGAACGCGACCAGGCTCTGGATGACGAACCCGCCGGCGAGGGCGTCGAGCCCGAAGAGCCCTGCGAGCCGGAACACGGCGCGGCGGGAGGCATGCAGGGGCGTGGCGCGACGGCCCGTTGTCATTGGCGATGGCTCGGCTGCGGGGGAAAGGAGCAGATACAGACCCGCCAGGATGACCCCAGCGGCGGCGAATGCCCATACGAAACCGGTCAGAATGGATAACTCGCCCCAGCCGCGTTCCCGGAGCACGGGCGGAAGAATCCTGACTATCAGCCCCCCGGCGGCGACAGCCAGCGATCCCACGGCGTTGTACCAGGCGTAGATGCCGATCTCGACCCTCGCGCGCAGCCCGGCGAGCGCCGCCTGCTCCATCGGCAGGAAGGGGCCGACCTCCAGGCCGGTCGGGCTGATCGTCCCGGCCACCGCCACAATGAGGAGGAGCCACAACTCGCCGTGCAGCGCGAACACGGCCCCGGAGACGGCCATGACCAGCGCGAAGGCGAGGAGAATCCGGCGGCGGCCCCAGCGGTCGGCGGCGAAGGACATCCCGGCGGCCATGACGGCGCCGCCGGCCAGCGCGACGGTGAAGACCAGTCCGATTTGCGCAGGTGTGAGCCCGCGGGCGGCCAGATAGAGCGCCAGGACGACCGAGAGAAACCCGTAGGAGAACGTCCGCAGCACGCGGGCGATGACGATGACCCACGTGTCGCGCTCGGCGTCCATGCGCTACGCGCGGATCCCGAGAACCGGTGCGGTGAGCCGGTGCCGCGCGCCGGCCGCCGCGGGGCGATGGTGGGGGGCGGGATCAACAATGCTCACTGGCAACGCTACCGGCCGCCGCAGGATCGCTCCGAAACGCCGCCGCGTCAGGTACCCTTCTAAGTGGCTGAGGATCGGGCACACCGGGTGATCCGCTTACCCTCCCGTGAAGGCATTCCGCAGCACCGCCACGCGAGCCCGCCCCGGGACCACGGTGAGGCAGATGACGTCGAAACGGCAGTCCCGCCCTGTGAGGCCGTGCACGGCCAGGAAGTAGCGCGCCAGGCGCAGCAGGCGGCGGCGCTTGCCCGGCCCCACCGCCTCCAGGGCGCTGCCCGCCCGCGACCCGCGGCGCGTCTTCACCTCCACGAAGACCACCACGTCACCGTCCAGGGCTACCAGATCCAGCTCCCCCAGCGGGCAGCGGTAGTTGCGGGCGAGGATGCGCCACCCGCGGCGGCGCAGCACTTCCGCCGCCACCTCCTCTCCCCGCCGCCCCAGCCGCTGCCGCGCCTGCGTCACAGTAGAGAGATCGCCGCCGGACCGGCCGGTTACGGGGGAGGCTGCCGGGAGAGAGGCCCGCGGCGCGCGTCAGGCTGGCGTCTCGAACAGCGAATGCTGGAACAGCCTCAACGGCAGGAAGGTGCGGCGGTGTGCCGGAGAGCAGCCGTAGTGGCGAATGGCTGCCAGGTGCGCCGCCGTGGCGTATCCCTTGTGGCGGGCGAACCCGAACTGAGGGTAGCGCGCGTCCAGGTCGCACATCACCCGGTCCCGCGTCACCTTGGCCACGATGGAGGCGGCGGCGATCGCGGCGCAGCGGGCATCCCCGTCGACGATGGCCACCTGGGGAATGTCCAGGTCCACGCGGTGGCGGCCGTCGACCAGCAGGAGGTCGGGGCGGGGGTCAAGCTGCCCCACGGCGCGTCGCCAGGCCAGGCGGGTCGCCTGCAGCACGTTCAGCCGGTCGATCTCGGCGGGATCAGCGAGACCGATGCCCACCCGCGCGCCGCTGGCCAGGATGGCATCGTAAAGCCGCACCCGCTCCAGGGGCGAGAGGGCCTTGGAGTCATCCAGCCCGGGGAGCGGTACCTCATCCGGCAGGATCACCGCCGCGGCCACCACAGGACCCGCCAGCGGGCCCACCCCTGCCTCGTCCACCCCGGCGATGTGCACATAGCCCTCTGCGCGCCGCGCCCGCTCCAGGGCCAGGAGGCCCTCCAGGCGGCGCCGCTGCCGTTGCATCCGCTCCCGCGCCCGCTGCGCCCGTTCGCCCAGCCGGCGGACCCCGGCGCGGCCGTCCGCGGCAAGGGCGGCCAGCCAGGCCTCGTCGGGGTCCCCGTGGCGCAGGAAGTCGGCGATCTCGCGGATGGTGAGGCCTGACGGGACCCGCAGCGCGTCGCCCAGGTGCGTGTCCTGGGAAGGTGGCGTGCCGGGGGTCGGGGTCCTCAAGAATCGCTTGGGATTCTTGGGGCGCCCTAGCGCACCAGCCCCGCGCGCTGCAGAGGCCAGTAGATGAGGAGAGCCTTGCCCACCACGTTCTGCGCCGGGACGAATCCGAAGAAGCGGCTGTCTTCGCTGTTGCACCGGTTGTCCCCCAGGACGAAGTAATGCCCCGCGGGCACGCGCTTCGGCCCGTAGCTGCTGGTGCAGGCGCGTTCACCGCCGGGCAGCGGCGTCGGGTACAGCTCGCTTAGAGGTTTCCCGTTGATCAGGACCAGTCCCTCCCGCAGCTCCACCGTCTCCCCGGGAAGGGCCACCACGCGTTTGACGAAGTCGCGGGTCGGGCTTAGGGGAAAGCGGAAGACGACGATGTCGCCGCGGCGGACGGGCCCCAGGCGGTAAGAGAACTTGCCCACCAGGATGCGGTCCCCCACCTGCAGCGTGGGCTCCATGGAGCCTGAGGGGATGTAGAAGGCCTGTACGACGAAGGTGATGATGACCAGGCTGAGGGCGGCGGCGAAGATGCTGGCGTCGAGGGTCTCCAGGACGGAGCGCCGCCATCCCGGCGGCAGCAGTCCCTGGCGCGAGAGGAGCAGGCGCACCACGAGAAGCCCGGACCCCAGCAGGAGGATAAAGGTCGGAATGGAAAGCGGCAGACGACTAAACCAGTCCAACGCCATGGAACTTCGGGCCCCGCCGCCGGACAGGCAGCTGCACCGAGAGCGGAGGGTGCACTGTGAGGGCGCGAGAGGTCAGCGCTGCTCCTTGATCCGGGCCGCCTTGCCTACCTTCCCCCGCAGGAAGTAGAGCTTGGCCCGCCGCGCCTTCCCCCGCCGCACCACGTCGATCCGCTCCACCCGCGGGGAGTGCAGGGGGAAGGTGCGTTCCACCCCGATGCCGTGGCTTACCCGCCGCACCGTGAAGGTCTCCCTGCGACCGCCGCCCTTGCGGGCGATCACCACGCCCTCGAACGCCTGGACGCGCTCCCGTCCGCCCTCGGTGACCTTTATGTGCACTCGCACCGTGTCCCCGGGCGCAAACGCCGGCATCTTGGCGCGCAGCCCCTCCCGGTCCACCGTGGCCAGCCTGTCCATCAGCCCTCACCCTTCTCCGCACGTCGCCGACGTGCCATTATACCTCTTCCCGCTCGATCTCCTCCAACAGCCGGCGGTCCTCGTCGGAGAGCGTGGCCCGCTCTAGCAGGTCGGGACGGCGGCGCCGCGTCCGCCGCAGCTGCTCCTTGCGCCGCCAGAGGCGGATCGCTTCGTGGTGTCCCGAGAGCAGGACCGCCGGCACCCGCATGCCGCGGAACTCCGGCGGGCGGGTGTAGTGGGGGAAGTCCAGCAGGCCTGCGCTGAAGGACTCCTCGGCCACAGACTGCTGGTCGCCCACCACGCCGGGGACCAGCCGGGCCAGCCCTTCGACGATGACCATCGCCGGCAGCTCTCCGCCGGAGAGGACGTAGTCGCCGATGGAAATCTCCTCTGCCCCCAGGCCCTCCACCACCCTCTCGTCAACCCCCTCGTAGCGACCGCAGAGGATGACAAGCTGCGGCGCTTTGGCCAGATCCGCCAGCAGGGCCTGGGTCAGCAGCCGCCCCTGCGGTGAAGGGAGGAGGATGCGCGGCTCGCCCCCACTCCGGCGGCGGATGGCCTCCACCGCCGCGTAGAACGGCTCCACCTTCATCACCATCCCCGGACCGCCCCCGTAGGGGATGTCGTCCACCTGGCGATGGCGGTCCGCGGTGAAATCCCGCAAGTCGTGTATGTGCACCTGCAGCAGCCCCCGCTCCTGCGCCCGCCTCACCACGCCCACCTGCAAGGGCGCGAAGGCCTGGGGGAAGATGGTAACGATGTCGATGCGCACGACCTAGCGCAGCCCCGCCGGGAGGACCACGACCATCTCGCCCCGCTTCAGGTCCACCGCGCGCACCACCTCTCGCGTCGCCGGGATGAGCACCTCCCCCGCCTCCCCGGCCACGCGGTAGACGTCGTGCGCCGCGGTGCGAAGGACCTCGGTCACCCGGCCCAGCGCCTCGCCGGACGGAGTGCGCACGCGCAGCCCCACCACCTCCGCCAGGTAGTAGCTGCCGGCGGGGGGCGGCACGCGCTCCTCCCAGGGCACGGCCAAGGCCCACCCCTGCAGTGCGCGCGCCGCCTCCAGGTCGTCGACCCCGGCCAGCTTCAGCAGGACTACGCCCCCCTGACGCCGTACCGCCTCCACTCCGGCCGGCCGCGCCTCCCCCTTCCGCTCGTCCAGCAGCAGCACCCGCCGCAGGCGGCCGAAGCGCTGGGGGAAGTCGGTTTCGGGGCGCACCTTGACCTCACCGCGCACCCCGTGCGGCCGCGTGATTCGGCCGATGATGAGCCTGGCGGGCGGGACACGCCCCGATGGCATCGGGCGTCACTCCTCCCGCACCTCGATGACGATACCGTCCTTGACGACAATCTCCGTGCGACCCAGCTTCTGAAAAAGGTTGTCCCCTACCCGCACCTCGGTGAAACTCTCCACCGTCCCCTGGGGGTACTCGGAGTTCAGCTGCAGCCCTTCCACCTCGCGCAGCCGGGCCTGCAGCTCGGCGCGGGTGGCCTCCTGCCGGGCCCGCTCCAGCTCCAACTGCTGGCGGATGGCCCGGGACTGGGGGGTGATCTGCCGCTCCAGTTCCGTGCGTCGGATCTGTGTATCGATCTGGGCGATCAGCTCCTCCACCCGTGCCAGCGCCGACTGCAGCTCCTGGGTGTAGAGGCGCTTGAAGCTCTCCGTGACGACGGCCTTGATGACCACAGGCCGAGTGATGGTGATGGCCATCTGCCTGCTCCTCCACGCGATCTCCTCAAACGTCAGCGGGCGATCTCCACGGTCACCCGCTGCCCGGCACGAAGCGCGGCGGCCCTAACCACGGTGCGCAGCGCCCGGGCGATGCGTCCCTGCCGCCCGATCACCTTGCCCACGTCCTCGGGGGCCACGTGCAGCTCCAGGCGCAGGCCGCGCTGGTCCTGCCACTCCCGCACCTCCACCGCCTCGGGGTAGTCGACGAGCTCCCGGGCGATGAACTCCACCAGGGCCCTCACGTCTGCGCGGGGTTCTTCTGCTCCGTCCACTTCTGCCACACTCCGCTGCGCTGCAGCAGCACCCGGGCGGCCGCGGACGGGCGGGCGCCCTTACGCAGCCACCCCATGGCCCGGGCCTCGTCCACCTTGATGGTGGAGGGCTCGGTGGTGGGGTTGTAGTACCCGATGGCCTCGATGTATTTGCCGCTGCGCGGGGCACGCGAGTCGGCCACCACCAGGCGGTAGAAGGGCTTGTGCTTTCCCCCCAGACGCATCAAGCGGATCCTTACGGCCATGTCCAGCCTCCCTTGGGAAGGCGCCTGGCGCGCTTCCCCATGGCTTCTGCCTGCTTGACCAGCTGCCGGGCTTCCTCGAACTGCCGCAGCAAGCGATTCACCTCCTGCACCGTCACCCCCGAGCCCCGGGCGATGCGCCGCCGCCGGCTGGCGTTGATCACCGCAGGGTTGCGCCGCTCCTCCGGGGTCATGGAGTTGATCATGGCTTCGACGCGCGCCAGTTGCCGCTCGTCCACGGCGACCTGGGCGCGCAGCCGCCCCAGGCCCGGGATCAATTCCAGGAGCTGGTCCAGGGGGCCCATGCTGCGCACCTGGCGCAACTGCTCCAGGAAGTCCGAGAGCGTCCACTCCCCGCGGCGCAGCTTGCGCTCCAGCGCCTCCGCCGCCTCGGCGGTCATGGTCTCCTGGGCCTTCTCGATCAGGGTGAGGACGTCGCCCATGCCCAGGATGCGGGCAGCCATGCGCTCCGGATGGAACGGCTCCAGGGCGTCCACCCGCTCTCCCACGCCGGCAAAGAGGATTGGCCGCCCGGTGACCGCCACCACCGAGAGCGCCGCACCGCCACGGGCGTCTCCGTCCAGCTTGGTCAGGATCAGGCCGTCTATGCCCACCTTTGCCGTGAACTGCTCCGCCATGGTCACGGCGTCCTGGCCGGTCATGGCGTCCAGCGTCAGCAGGACCTCGGTGGGTTGCACGGCACCGCGCATCCGGGAGAGTTCATCCATCAGCTCCTGGTCCAGGTGGAGGCGGCCGGCGGAGTCGATGATGACGACGTCGTGCCCGGCGCGTCCCGCCTCCTGCAGCGCCGCCTGCGCCACGGCCACCGGGTCGGCGGCGCCGGCTTGGGCGAAGGTCGGCACACCGGCCTGCCTGCCCACGACCTCCAGCTGGGCGACGGCCGCGGGGCGGCGCAGGTCGCTGGCCACCAGCAGGGGATGGCGGCCGCGCCGCTTCAGGTGGTAGGCCAGCTTCGCCGCGGTGGTGGTCTTGCCCGTGCCGTGCAGGCCCACGAGCATGAACACCGTGGGCGGCCTTGGGGCGAAGCGCAGCTCGCGGTGGGCACCACCCAGCAGGCGGGTCAGTTCTTCGTGGACGATCTTGATGACCTGCTGGGCCGGCGAGAGGCTTTTCCAGATCTCCTGCCCTACCGCCTGCTGCCGCACGCGGGCGACGAAGTCGCGGGCCACGGTGAAGTGTACGTCCGCCTCCAGGAGGGCGAGCCGCACCTCGCGCAGCACGGCCTCCACGTCCTCCGCCTTGAGGTATCCGCGGCCGCTCAGGCGGCGGAAGATCTCCCCCAGCCGCGCCTGCAGCGTCTCAAACATCTGCCCGCTCCCGGATGGCCTCGTAGACGCGAAAGCCTCCGCCCCTGGCCACCTCCCGCACGTTGCCGAAGAGCGCACTCACGTGGCGCGCCAGCGTGCGCGCCCCTAAAGCGGTGCGGGTGACGAAGCGCAGGCGCCCGCCCGGTCGCAGGACCACATGCGCGCCGGCAAAGAGGCGCAGCACGGTGGCCCGCCCGGCGCGGATCGGGGGGTTGGTCAGCACCAGGTCGAAGGCGATGCCGCGCACGGGCTCCACCCCATCTCCCCGGTGGACGGTGACGTTGCCTACCCGGTTGCGCACGGCGTTCTCCTGTGCCAGGTCCGCGGCCCGCACGTTGATGTCCACCATGTGGACGTGGCCCCGCGGCGCCAGGGTGGCGGCCACCAGGCCGATCACTCCGTAGCCACACCCCAGGTCGAGGATCACGTCGTCAGGCCGCACCTCCATGGTCTCTATCAGCAACCGCGTGCCGCGATCCAGCCCCCGCGCGGCGAAGACGGCGCGGTCGGTGAGCAGACGGAAGGTCCGCCCCCGCAGGATCACCTCACGCTGGCGCAGTCGGTGGCCGGCCTGCGGAGCGGGGCTGAAGTAGTGCACGCTCACCGCAGGGCTCCAAAGCGGCGCCTGACCAGGCCCAGGTGCCGCTCCAGCCGCTGCAGCTCCCCCACCGCGCGGTGCAGGCTGTCGTACACCGCCTGGCGGGTGACCCGCAACCGCTGGGCGATCTCGCCCAGTGAGAGGTCGTCATGGTAGTAAAGACGCATCAGCCGCTGCTGCCTGGATGTGAGCAGCCCGCCGTAGACGTCGAAGAGGCGGATGATGTGCAGGCGATCCCCCAGCCGGTCGTCCACCACAGCGCACCTGTAAAGTATTTTGCCTTTACGCAGTCTAGCGCCGGAACGGGCTGCGGTCAAATCCCGGGCAAACATCACAACCACGGCCGCCAGGACGGCGGTCAGTTGAAGGAGGAGGTGCACCTGTGCGCACGGCACTATTGGTGAACGGCGTGTGGGTCGTGCTGGCGGGCATCGCCCTGTTCTCCCCGTCTATCGGTGCCGCCGTGTTTGCCTACCCGACCAAGGATCCCGCCGTGACCTCCGGCTGGGGGAGCGCGCTGATCGTGATCGGAACGCTGGCCTTTCTGGCGTCGCAGGACATCGAGCGGTACGGCCGCCTGGCCTGGGTCTTCGCGGGAGGCCTGCTGCTGGCGGCGGTGGACATCCTCTATTTCTGGCTCACGGGCGCCTACACGGCACGCACCGCCCTCCCCCCCATCGTCATCAACCTGGTGCTTGCCGTCTGGATCTGGACGTCTCGCCCACGCACGTAGGAGCAGCCGTCAGCCCCAAGAGGCCTGCCGGCCGGAAACCTCGTCGCCCGCGAGGGGGACGCGGGCCGTCAGAAGAGGTACGCTCCGCGCTACTGGGGGAGGAGGGCGTCGACGAACGTCTCGGGGTCGAAGGGGGCGAGGTCGTCCAGTCCCTCTCCCGTCCCAACGAACTTCACCGGGAGCTTGAGCTCGCGGCTCACCGCCACGACGATGCCGCCTTTTGCCGTGCCGTCCAGCTTGGTCAGGACGATCCCCGTGACCTCAAGGGCCTGGTGAAACAAACGGGCCTGGCTGAGGGCGTTCTGGCCCGTGGAGGCGTCCAGCACCAGCAGCCGCTCCACCGTCGGCGTCCCGTCCCGGGCGATGATCCGGTTCAGCTTGCGCAGCTCCTCCATCAGGTTGACCTTGGTGTGCAGGCGGCCAGCGGTGTCCACGATGAGCACGTCCACCCCCCGCGCCCGCATGGCCGCCAGCCCGTCGAAGACCACGGCGCCGGGATCGCCCCCCGGCTGGTGGCGGACCAGGTCCACCCCGACACGGCGAGCCCAGATGGCCAGTTGGTCGATCCCGGCCGCGCGAAAGGTGTCGGCCGCAACCAGCAGGATCCTGCGCCCCTCGCCCTGCAGCCGGTGCGCCAGCTTGGCGATGGTGGTGGTCTTGCCGCTGCCGTTGACCCCCAGGATCAGGACCACTGCGGGGGCGGGGTCCAGCCGCAACGGAACCGCCGGGCCGAGCATCTCCAGGAGGATGCGCCGCAGCGCCGCGCGCACGGCCTCAGGCGTCCGCAGCCCGCGCTCTCGGCGCAGCCGGCCGGTCACCTCCGCCGCTGCGCTTACGCCCACGTCGGCGCGGATCAGCGCCTCCTCCAGCGCGGCGAGAAAGGTGTCGTCGACGGCGCGGCCGCCCAGCGCCTCCAGACCCGCCCCCAGCTGCTCGCGCGTCCGCGCCAGTCCTTCCCGCAAACGTCGAAACCAGGTACGCGCTTCCTCCGCCATGATCCCCGGGGACCAGTCTAGCCCCTGTCTGCCCGCCGGAGAAACGGGGTATAGTGGAGGCAACTCAGGGGAGGCCCACGGTGGTTCGATGGGCGCACCCCGAGGAGGGAGAGAACCGTGCGCACCATCGTAGCCGTAGTGGCCAGCGCACTTCTGGCGCTGGGTAGCGCATCCTGGATCGCCGCGCAGCCAGCGCCACCTGCCACCATCATTCCGGGGCGGGCTGTCGGATCGTTCCGCGTGGGGATGCCCGTCGAGGAGGCCAGGTCTATGATGGAACAGTTCGGGCGGGTGGAGCCAGTGGAGGCGGACGACCTCCGCGGCTTTTGCAACCCCGAACCCAACGCCGGCGTCTGCATCCTCGACCGGTACCGACGCGTCGGCCTGGATACCCCGGGCCTGGTGGGTATGGTCATCACCGACGATCCGCGGTTCGTCACCGAACCGGGGGGCCACAAGGCCGGCGCCCCACTGCTGGACTTCCTGCGCACCTTCGGAATCTACACGGCGAGCATGGGCCCCGAGCCCACGGAGGTGCGCTGGGATCCCCAGGGCCTGGTAGTCTTCGTCAGCACGAACCAGTCGGGCCTGGCCGCGGCTGCCATAGGCGTCTTCGGCCCGCGCTGAGCCACAACCCTACCCCGCCGACCGACGATTCCGCCAGCACGGACCGCCGCCTGGGGGCGGGCTTGCGCCCGGCCTGGCCCGGCATTCTGCTAACGCGCGACGGGCACTGTTTCCACGGGGCGGCGCTCGGGATGCGGCCCGCCCAGGCGCACGGAGATGACCGAGGAGACCCCGGGCTCCTGCATCGTCACCCCATAGAGGACGTCTGCCGCCTCCATAGTCCCCTTGTTGTGGGTGACGATGATGATCTGCGTTACCTCGGCCAGCTCCCGCAGCAGCGTGGTGAAACGCCGCGTGTTGGCGTCGTCCAAGGCCGCCTCCACTTCATCGAAGACGCAGAAGGGGCTGGGGTGGACTCGGAGCATGGCAAAGAGCAGCGCCAACGCCACAAGCACTCGTTCTCCCCCGGAGAGGGCCGCCAGAGGCCGCGGCGGCTTGCCCGGGAGTCGGGCCACCACCTCCAGGCCGGGATCCTCCTCGGGCGCCTCCTGCACCAGTTCCAGATGCGCTGAGCCCCCCTCGAAGAGGCGCAGGAACAGCCGCCCGAACTCCTCGTTGACGGCAGCGAACGTCTCCCTGAAGCGGAAGAGCAGGACGCCGTCTAGGCGGTCTACCAGTTGCTGCAGGGCGGCGCGGGCCGCCTCGATATCGGCCACCTGGCGGGCGATGCGGTCTACGCGCCTTCCCAGCTCCTCCTGCTCCCGGATGGCCCGCAGGTTAACCGGACCCAGCGCCTCCACCATCTCCCGCAGCGCCTCCAGCCGGGCCCGCGCTTCCTCCCGCGGCAGCGGGAGCTGCATCCCTTCCACCTGCTCCCAGGCGATCCCGCTTTCCCCTAGCCGCCGCTCCACGGCGCCCCATTCCGTCTCGGCCTGTGCCTTCCGGAGCTCCGCCCGGTGCAGCGCGACCTCCGCCGCCCGCGCCTCCTCCTCGGCGCGGCCGGCCGCCTCCTGTGCGGCGGCCGCCGCCTCTTCGTGCACCCGCCGCTGCTGGTCCAGCCCGGCCAGCTCCTCCTGCAGGGCCGTCTGCTCCCGCGCGGTGCGCGAGTGCGCCTCGCGGGCAGCCGCCAGCTCAGCGGCGAGACGACTGACCTCCGCAGCCGCTGCTGACTCCTCGGCGAGGACCTGCGCCCGCCTCGCCGCCAGCTCTTCGCGCGCTGCGGCAAGGTCCCGACGCCGGGCTGCGTGCGCCTGGGCCGCCGCGTCCAGCTCGGCCAGGCGAACGCGGACCTCCTCACCCTCCTGCCGGCGTTGCGCCAGGGCGGCGACGTGCGCTTCCCAGGCCCGCCGCCGCTCGACCAGCTGCGAGTCCACCTCTCTGGCGGAGGCCCGCAATGCCTCGTCCTGGACCGCCATCCGCTCCGTCCGCTCGGCCACGTCATCGAGCGCCGCGGCCAGGGCCGCTATCTCGTCGGTGACCGCGTCGATCTCCCTCGGGAGGCGAGCCCGCTCGCGTGTCAAGGCCGCCAGTGCTCCCTCCGCCTCGGCGAGGGCGCGCTCCAGCCGCCCCCGCTCCTCCTCCAGAGCCGCCGCCCGCTCCCGCGCCTCCTCCGTCTCCCGGTTGAGGCTCTCCTGGCGCGCCCGTAGCTGCGCGAGTGCGGCCACCACCGCCTCCAGTTCCCGCTTGGTCTCCAGGCCGGCGTCTCGCCGCGCCAGCGGGGAAGCGTGGCCGTTCCCGTTGCCACGCACCGATACCACCCCGTCGGGGGAGACCAGCTCACCCTGCAACGTGACGGCGCGCCCGCGGTGTCCGGCCGCCATCAGCCGCAGCGCCACTTCCAGATCCTCCACCACGACCACGTCGCCCAGCAGGACGTCCACCGCCGTGCGGGCCTGCCCCTGCGCGCGGACGAATCCGGAGGCCCCGCCCAGCACGCCGTGGACCTGTGGCGTCGGGCCGTTGGGGTGCCGGGGCGCGACGCGGTCCAGCGGCAGGAAGGAAACCGGCCCCCGCCCGTCGGCCCGCACGTAGGCCAGGGCGTCGCGCAGGGCTTCCGTCCCGGTGGTGAGGAGGCAGAAGAGCCGGCGGCCCAGCGCCGCCTCAACCGCGTGCCGGTAACGCGGCTCCACGGCAATGTGGTCGACGAGCGCCCCCAGGATACTGGCGAATCGCTCCGGGTCGGCCCGCTTGGCGGCCAGCAGCGTGCGGGCGCCCTCCTCGTAGCCCACAAGCTGCGCCGCGGCCTCCTCCAGCGCCTGCAAGCGCGACTCGAGGCGGGCCCGCTGCGCCTCCGCGGCGGCCAGCCTCTCGCCGACATCCGCACGCTCGGCTTCCAGACGGCGCATCTTCCCGGAAAGCGCTGTCTGCCGTTCCTGGTGGCGCACTAGAGCCGCGCGCGCCTGCGCCGCCCGCTCCCGCAGCTGCCCCTCCTCAGCGCCCCAGGCCGCCAGGTTCTCCTGCAGCCGGTTCCGCCGCTCCGACAGCGCGCCCTGCTGGCGCTCCACGACCTGCCGCCGGGCTTCCAGCGCCGCCAGCTCGGTGGCCAGCTCCTGCCGCCGTGCCTCGAGCTCTCCTCGCCGGGCCTCCAGCGTCTCCATCTCCCGCCGCCGGGACTGCGCCCAATCCTCGTCCGCGCGCAGTGCCGCCTGTTGGACATCCAGTTGCCGGCGCAGCGCATCAGACTCCCGGGCGACGGCCTCCCGGTCGCGGTCCAGGGCGGCGAGCTCCGAATCGATACGCTCCATCTCAGCAGCAAGGCGCGCGGCCTCCGCACGCAGCCGCTCCCCCTCCCGCCGCTGCGCCGCCAGGCGTCCCTCCGCGCGGTCCACGGCGCTTGCTGCGGCGGCCTTGGCTTGGACCGCCTCCAGCAGCCGGCGCTGCTGCACCTCCCAGGCGTGCGTCAGCGCCTCGCGGGCCTGCTGGTGCCGCGCGACATCGGCGCGAGAAGCCTCCGCCCGCTGCTCCAGCTCGGCCAGCCGCGTATGCGCAGCGGCCACCTGGGCGGTGGCGCGCTGCAGGCTCTGCCGCGCGCGGCGCGCCTCATCGGCGAGCAACCCCGTCTCCAGCGCACGCATCTCCTCCGTGAAGGCCCGGTGCTGTCGCGCCGCCTCGGCCTGCTCGGCCAGCCGAGCGTACTGGGCTCGCAGCTCGGCCAGCAGGTCTCCCACCCGCTGCAGGTGCGCCGTGGTACGCTCCAGCCGCCGCAGGCTCTCCTGACGGCGGCGCTTGTAGCGGGCGAGCCCCGCGGCCTCCTCCAGCAGGAGGCGGCGCTCCTGCGGGGAGGCGTTGAGGACCTCCTCCACCTCGCCCTGGCCGATCAGCGCGTAGGACCGTCCGCCCAATCCGGTCCCGAGGAAGAGCATCTGGATGTCGCGCAGCCGGCAGGGCACCCCGTTCAGGAAGTACTCCCCCTCCCCTCCGCGCGTGGCCCGCCGGGTGATGGCGACCTCGGAGAACTCCAGGGGAAAATTCTCCGCCGTGTTGTCCAGGACCAGGGCGGCCTGTGCCAGCCCGTGGGCGCGGCGCCGTGCCGAGCCGGCAAAGATGAAGTCCTCGGTGCGCGTCCCGCGCAGAGCGCGGGCATTCTGTTCGCCCAGGACCCAGCGGATGGCCTCGCAGAGGTTGCTCTTGCCGCTGCCGTTGGGGCCGACGATGGCGGTGATGCCGGGGTGGAACTCCAACTCGGTGCGGTCGGCAAAGGTCTTGAAGCCGGCCAGCTCCAGCCGCTTCAGGTGCACAGCCGTCCCTCCTCCGATGCCCTCCCCCGTCCGCGGCGGCGTGCGGCGGGAGGTCCCCAGGTGCGACTCAGGTCCGTTGGGGCGATCTGTCTGCCTGTGCGCGTGCCGACCGATACAGCGCGGCCAGCCGCCGGGCCAGCGTGGGGACAGCATACCCGGCGGCGATCTCGCGGGCGCGGCGGCTCATCGCAGCCCGGCGCGCGGGCTCGGCCAGCAGCCGCCGCACAGCCGCCGCCAGCGCCTCCGGTGCCGGCTCGACGAGCATCCCCGCCTCCCCGTCGCGCACGACCTCGGCGGCGCCCGCCCGCGCCACCGCCACAACCGGCAGCCCCACCGCCATCGCCTCCACCAGGACAACCCCATGCGTCTCCGTCTGCGAGGCGAAGACGAAGAGATCGCCCGCGGCCATCGCCGCCAGCGCGGCTGCGTGAGGCAAAGCGCCGGTGAAGCGGACCCGTCCGGTGATCCCCAGGTCGCCGGCCAGGCGCCGGAGGTCCCCGGCGGAGGGCCCGTCCCCAACAATAAGGAGATACGCCCCCCAGGGCTCCCCCACCTGCTGAAAGGCCCGCAGCACCACATCGACGCTCTTCTCCGGGGCGAGCCGGCTGACCGAGACCAGCAAGGGAGACTCGGGTGGGATCCCGTAGCGGGCCCGCACCTCCACCACGTCGCAGCGGCCGAGCTGCTCGGGGTCGATCCCGCCGGTGGGCAGGACCTCGATGGGCGCGGTGATCCGAAGGGCGCGCAGCCTCGCGCGGATCACCTCCGATGGCGCTATCACCAGGTCGCACCGGTTGGCGAACGCCCGAGCCCAGCGCAGCGCCAGCGGCCGGGTCAGGGCCGCCGGCAGGAGGGGGACATAGTGAACGTACTGGTCGTAGAGCGTGTGGTGCGTGAAGACCAGCGGACTGCGGAGGCGGCGCGCGGCCGCCCAGCCCAGAGTCCCGGCGAGGAAGGGGCCGTGGACGTGGACGATGTCCACGGTGCCCAACCGGCGCTCCCGCAGGAGGCGGCCCGCCAGCGGTACGAGCAGCCTGAAGGACGGAGTGCCCGGAGCGGGCAGCGAAGGCAGGCGGATGACGTCGGGGTCGTCGTCGCGGTGGCCGGGATAGCGGGGCGCCGCGATCACCACGCGGTGCCCGTCCGCCCGCAGGGCCCGGGCAAAGGCGGCCACGGAGGTGACCACGCCGCTGATGTACGGCAGGTAGGAGTCCACGACCATGAGGACGGCCAGCGTGCTCTTGTGGGGTATATGGGACCGGATCATCGGAGGTGACCTCGATCACCGCGGCGCCTGCACCCGTGCCCGCAGCGCGGCGCTGTGCTCCGCCACCCAAGCCAGAAGCGGCCGGTAGTCCGCCTCGATCCGCTCCCGGGCGCGGCCCACGGCCTCCCGGTCGGCGGGGGGGAGGGCGGCCGGGTCCTCCTCGTCCACCCACACCGCCCGCCCGTCGGGGAGGACCAGCAGGTCCAGCCCCAGGTCGGTCCACTCCACGCGGTCGGCGGACACTACGGTGTCCCGCGCGACGTTGAGGTAGAAGCCGGCTGTGGTGCCGTCGGCGCGCAGCCAGTGATAGACGTTGTAGGGGCGGTCCGGCCAGTAGTAGGCGATGGTCTCGTCGCCCGGCTCCAGATGCAACTCGCCCACGGTCCAGCGGGCGGTCAGGCGGTAGTGCAGGATGACCCCTTGGCCCTCCCGTGACAGAAGGCGGCATGGGAAAACCTCCTGCCGGCCGTCGGGCCGCCGCTTCACCTCCTGGAAGGCGGGCAGAGGGGACACGGGAAGGGTTGCCTCAGACCACGACGGCGACAACCCCCTGGATGCGCGGCAGCCGGCTGGCCAGCTGCCGCCACTCGTCCCCTTCGCTGGCGCTGCCGTAGAGATCGCCCGTGCTGGTGCCGAAGTAGATCCCCGCAGGGTTTAGGATATCGCTGTCCATGGCGTGTCGCAGCACCACGCAGTGCACGGCGGCGGGCAGGCCCCGGCGCAGCGCCTCCCAGGATCGGCCGCCGCTGCGGCTGCGGTAGACCTCCAGTTGTCCGATGATGCAGCTATTGTGCTGGCGGCACCCCCGTCCCTGGTAGGCGGGGACGACGTAGAGAGTTTCCGCCTCCCGGGGGTGCACGGCCAGAGGGAAGCCGTGACGGTCGGGCAGCCCCGCGGAGATGTCCTTCCAGGTCTCGCCATGGTCGTCGCTGCGGTAGACGCCGCAGTGCATCTGCCGGTAGAGCACCCGGGGGTTGGCGGGGGCCACGGCCAAGCGGTGGGTGCAGGTGTGCACGGTGCCCAGGTGCTGTTCGGCGCTCTCCGGACGGGCGGGCCGGCCGAGCGATGACTGCCCCGCCAGGGGACAGGACTCGTAGACGCCGCGTCGCATGAACTCCCAGCTCTTCCCCCCGTCCTCGCTGCGCACCGCGCCGTGGTCGGTGCTGCTGACCACGTACATCCGCCGCGGGCGCCGGGGGTCGATGTGGATGCCGTGCAGACAGTTGCCCACGGTGCCAAATCCCCAGTCCCCGTAGCGCTTCTCCTTTCCCGGCGCCTCCAGGTAGCCCTGGGCCACCGCCCAGGTCCGCCCGCGATCGGCGCTGCGGAAAAGGTAGCTGAAGTGAGTTCCCGCCCACAGCTCGTCGGGGTCCTTGGGGTTGACGGCGAGGGTCCAGACCTTGCGCACGGCCAGGCCCGTGTTCCGCGGCACCCACGTTTGCCCCAAAGTCCTGCTGGCGTAGACCCCGTCATCGTGCGTGGCCGCGTAGAGGGTCTTCGTCTTCGCGTCCCAGGCGAAGTGGTTGACGCTCACCCCGCGCAGGTACGGCCCGCGCCGTCGCCAGCGCGCCCGCTTCCCGTCGCTTTCTACGACGTAGAGGCCGTCGGTCGTCCCGGCAAAGACCATCACCCTGGGCATCCTCCACCTCCCACAGTTCGCCAAGAACCGTTCGGTCCACAGTGCTGTAACCCCTCCGTGCACTCGGCCGCCATGGTTTGTCCTTGCGCATGGGGCGCACGGTGGCGTACGCTGGGCGCGGCTGGCCATTCCTCCCCGCCCGGGGGCTCGGGACGTCCAGAACACGGCGAGAATGATCCCGGATCCATGATGCATCGTCCATGACGCGCCTGCGCTGGGGAATCCTCTCCACCGCCCGCATCGGGCTGCGCCGGGTGATCCCGGCCATCCAGCGGTCGAGCAGCGGCACGGTGGTGGCCATCGCCAGCCGCGACCGGGAGAGGGCGGCCGCGGCCGCCTCCCGCCTGGGTATCCCCCGGGCGTACGGGAGCTACGAGGAGCTGCTGGCCGACCCGGATGTGGAGGCGATCTACAATCCCCTGCCCAACAGCCTGCACGCCGAGTGGTCCATCCGCGCGGCCAAGGCGGGCAAGCACGTCCTCTGCGAGAAGCCGCTGGCCGGCGACGCCGACCAGGCGGCCCGCATGGTGGAGGCCTGCACCCGGGCCGGGGTCCTCCTGCAGGAAGCCTTCATGTACCGGTTCCATCCGCAGATCGAGCGCCTGCAGCACGCCGTGCGCGACGGGGTCATAGGCCGCCCCTGGCTCATCCGCTCGGCGTTCACCTTCAACGTGCAGTCGGCGCAGGACATCCGCCTGCGGCCGGATCTGGCCGGGGGCGGCCTGATGGACGTGGGTTGCTACTGCGTCAACCTGAGCCGCCTGCTGATGGGCGAACCTTCCCGGGCGCATGCGGCGGCCATCTTCGAGCAGGGTGTGGACGTGCGCCTCGCCGGCATGCTCCGCTTCTCCCGGGGGCTGGCGCTCTTCGACTGCGGCCTGCGGCTGCCCCCGAGGCAGTTCTGCGAGGTGGTGGGCGACGAGGGAACAATCTTCCTCCCCCGCCCCTTCCAGCCGGAGGAGGATGCGGCGCTGCTCTTCGTCCGCCGGGGGGAAGGGGAGGAGCGTATCGAGATCCCGGGGACGAACCAGTACGTGCGGATGATTGACCACTTCGGCGAGTGCGTCCGCCGCGGTACCCCGCCCCGCTATCCCCCCGAGGACTCCGTGGCCAACATGCGCGTCCTCGACCTGCTGCGAGCCGCCGCCGGCGCGGAATATGCGGGGGCGCCTCCCGGTTCCTAAGTACAAAGGCAGACCCCTGGAGGTGGTGCAGATGGGAATGCGGATGCACTGGACGTGCGCCATGGGCCATCCGGTGGAGGCGAATGACGAGGAGGAACTGGTGCGCAAGGCCCAGGAGCACATGCAGAACGAACACGGGATGAAGGTCTCCCGCGAAGAGGTGCTGCGCGACGCCCACCGCCACGGGTAGGGATGCGGTCGGGAGGACCTGCCGGGGCCGGCGCCTGCCGGCCCCTCACTTTTCTCCCCGCACGGGGAGCGGGTCCGCCCCGTGGCGCACGGGTCGGCCCGGCGGGGCACAGACCGGCGCAGCGGGCCGCACGCTCCTGACCGGGAGTCAGTATCGATAGGAATTCGAGCCGCCGACGACGAACGCCAGAAGCAAACCGGCCCGGGGAGGGAGCGACGTGATCGTCAAGCCGCTGGGACGGATCTCTGAGGTCGTCGCTCCGGGCACGGCCGTGCTGGTCAGCGGCGCCTTCGACCCCCTCCACTACGGCCACATCCGCTACATCCAGGCGGCCGCGGCGCACGCGCAGGAGCGCCGCCTCCCACTTGTGGCCGCCGTGGCCCCCGACGAGTTCGTAGCCAAGCGCCACCCTCTCCTGCAGCAGCTGGACGAGCGCATGGAGATGATCGACGCCATCCGCGGGGTGACCTACGTCGTCCCCCAGGAACACGAGAGCCTGGCCCCGGCACTGCGGTGCATCCGACCGCTGTATGTGGTCAAGGGCACGGATTGGCAGGCCCGAGGCCTGCCGAATGAGGAGCTGGAGGCCATCGAGGAGGTCGGCGCCCAGGTGGTCTGGGTGCCGGTGAGTCCGGTGAGCAGCAGCGACCTCCTGCGGACCGCCTTCTGGCGGTTCGCCGACGAGTGGGTGGGTCGCGCCTAGGAGGCCTCGGCGTCCTCCTCAACGCCCTCTTCCAGGCTCTCCACCGGAGAGGCCGCGAGCGCCGCCTGCGCCTCGGACGACAACTTCAACGCCTCCTCCAAGGTCTTCGGAGTCCGGCCTCAGTGGCGGATTCTGCTCCACTTACTCGCTCTGGCCATGTTACCGGTCAGCCCAGCATCCTCCCCGCCCGCAGACCCTGCAGTCAGTGTTTGACAGTAAGGCATCCATGTGCAAATGTGTCTATGTGCGCACCACGATTGACTTGCCGGACGACCTCTACCGCGCCCTCAAGACGCGGGCCGCCATGCATGGCGTGACCATGCGCGACCTGGTCCGCCGCCTCATCGAGCAAGGATTGCGGCAGCCGGGTGCCGGGCAGCCGCCGCGCGGCGCACGGCGCGAGGCGCCACCGGTGATCATCCCGCCGCGGGGGATTCCGATTCCCGCCGTTCCCCGCAGCGAACTCCACAAGATGGAAGAGCAGGAGGACGTCGAGAGGCATGGCCGATCTGCTCGACGTTAGCGTCTGGTTGCCCTTGAGCGCCCCGGATCACGTCCACCACCTCCGCGCGCGGCGCTATTGGGAGGAGGAGGCCGACGAGCCCCTAGCCTTCTGCCGGGTCACGGCCCTGGCGCTGCTTCGCTTCCTCACGAGCCCGCGGATTCTTGGAGACGCCGCCCTCGACGGCGCGCAGGCGTGGCGGGCACTGGCGACCTGGCTCGCCGTTCCCCGCGTCACCTTTCTTGGGGAGCCTGCGGGCCTGGATGAGCTGCTCGCCGGCTGGAGTGGTGCCATGGACCTCCGCGGGGGGCAATGGACCGATGCCTATCTCGCCGCCTTTGCCGCGGCGAGCGGCTGCCGGCTCGTGGCCTTCGACAGCGACTTTCGGCGCTACCCCGGTCTGGAGTTCCTGCAGCTGACGGTCGAGTAGAGCAGGCAGTTCCGTCTGGCCATGGGTCCTGGATATTCGGATGAGAGCTATCCGAGGACCTCGGCAAGTGGGATTTGCAGACCCGCCAGGACATCCTCGCCGTCCAGCGATTCGTACTCCCGGAGCAGCCGGGCGGATCCGTCGGTGCGGTAGACCGTGGCGGTCTTCGCCTCAGGGGCGATGAGCCAGACAAGGCGCGCACCGCCTTCGATCCAGTCGCGCATCTTCTGCTGTAGGTCGGCTGGGTCGTCCGACGGGGAGAGCACCTCCACTACCAGGTCGGGGGCGCCGGGGACGAATCCCTGGGGGAGTTGACCTTCAGGAAGCCTGGCTGCGGAGATGAAGGCGATGTCGGGAGCGCGCACGCGCTCAGGATCGTAGGAGAGGTTGAGCACGAAGCCGACCTCGCCAACAACCACATTTCCGCCACCGTGACGGTCAACGTGCTCGAGGAGGCGGCGGGAGATCCGTGCGGCGACGCCCCCGTGTCCCGCGCCGGCCGGCGGCATCTCGATCACCTCGCCGTTCACGAGTTCTCGTCGGATGTCGCCTTCGCCAAGTCGCCAGAATTCCTCTGCTGTGACACGGGGTTTGACGCTCACTGGCTCCTCCGCCTGCGCCGCTCCCGAATCGCGTTCGCGAAACATCTTACCATCTGCGCCCAGTGCGAAGACCGCCTGCACTGCGAGCTCTCCTTCGAAAGGGGGGAAATCGGTAAAAGGCGCGCCACTGTCGAATGGTCGGGGAGGGGGGATTTGAACCCCCGACCTCAGCGTCCCGAACGCTGCGCGCTAAACCAAGCTGCGCCACTCCCCGCGGCCGTCATTCTACCACCCGCCGCCGGGGGCGGCAACGCGCAAGTACGGGTATGCTGGAACTCTGGCTGGCCGCGCCTGCCGGACGCGCTCCGTAGGCCCGCGTCACGGCATTGTCTCGCCGCCGCGGGGCTACTCCTCGCCGCTGCCCTCCGCCGGTGGCGTCGGACCAGTGGGGGGCTCAGGCCGTGCCGCTTTTGGCCGTTCCACCACCTGCCGCAGCAGCTCCCCCGCCACGTCCCCGATGGTCACGCGGCCCTCGTCCTCCTGGCTCTGCATGTAGTCCCGGACGCGCCGCCGCTCTCGCTCCCGCGCCGCCCGCCGCAGGCTGACGATCATCCGCCGCTCCTCGGCGCGGATCTCGATGACGATGGCCTCCACGCTCTGTCCCGGCTGCACCGCATCCTCCACCTTCGCCACCCGCTTCTCCGCCAGCTCGGAGATGGGAATGAAGGCGTCGATCTCCCTGTCGCGCAGCCGCATGAAGGCACCGGAGGGGACCAGGCGTACGATCTTGCCGCGCACCAGCTCGCCCACGCTGTAGCGGTGCGGTACCTCCTGCCAGGGGTCGTCCAGGAGCTGCTTCAGGCCCAGGGAGATCTTGCCCCCCTCGCGGTCCACCCGCAGCACCATCAGGCGCAGCCGCTGGTTGCGGCGCACGACCTCGGAGGGGTGCTTGACGTACATCCAGGCCATCTCGCTGATGGGCAGCAGCCCGTCCACGCCGCCCAGGTCCACGAAGGCGCCGAAGTCGGTGATGCGCTTCACCGTCCCCTCCACCACCTGCCCCTCTTCCAGGGTGGCGAAGAGTGCCTCCTTGCGCCGCTGCCGCTCCTCCTCCGCCGCCAGGCGGTGGGAGAGGATCACCCTGGCCTTGGCCCGGTCCACCTCGATCACCTTCAGCGGCAGCGACTGGCCGACGAACCACTCGAAGCGGCGGCCCTTGGCCTGGGAGAGGTCCACGTGCGATCCCGGGACGAAGCCGCGCACGCCCAGGTCGACCACCAGCCCGCCCTTCACCTTGTCCACGACCATGGCATGAAGGATCTTCCCGCTCTGGTGCGCCTCGATGATCCGCTCCCATGCCCGCTGGAAGTCGGCGCGCTTCTTGCTGAGCAGGATGTTGCCCTCCTCCCCCTCCACCCGCATCACCATGACGTCGATGCGGTCTCCGACGTGCAGTTCCTCCGGGCCCTCGCCACGGCGGGCCAGCTCGCGGGGTGGAATCAGCCCTTCGGACTTGGCCCCCACGTCCACCAGAACACCTTCGCTGTCCACCCGCACCACGGTGCCCTTGACGATCTGGCGCTCCTGCAGCGTGGTAATCGCCTGTGCCAGGTCGACGCCCTCCCGCTGCTCCTCCTCCGGCCGAGACTGCTCCGCCATCGGTCCACCGCCTTTCGCCCACCGGCGGCCCACGATCGACCGCCGGACGCCGGTCGCTGTCGACGCCTCGAAGAGGGACAAAAGAGGCTATTCGCCGCTCCCGGGGCATTTCCCCTCCTGCAGTGGACGTCCATGGAGACGAGAGAGCGGGCGATCACGGGGACGAGAGAGCGGGCGGCCGTGCGGACCAGAGATCCAGCGCGGGCACGGGCGCCGGCGGCGCCACCCTGCCAAGGCGGCCCTCAGATGCGCCAGTAGTTCAAAGCCACGGTGCGCGCCCGGCGGATGCGCTCGCGGATGACTGTGTAGGGTACCTCCTGGAAGCCATGGTGGGGCACGGTGAGGCCGGCGGAGCGTTGCGTCAGTACCTCCAGCGTGGCGACTACGGAGGTGGACAGCCCCGTCAGGTCGTAGCCACCCTCCAGCAGCCCGACAAAGCGGCCGCCTACGCGAGCGGTGGCCTCCACGGTGAGCTGGGCCAGGGTGCGGAAGCCGGTAGCGGTGAGCAGCATCCCGCCCAGTGGATCAGCGAAGTGGGCGTCGTAACCCGCAGAGACCAGCACCAGTTCCGGCCGGGCGGCGTCGAGCAGGGGGACCACCACCTCTTCAAAGATCAGCCGGTAGCCTTCGTCGCCGGTCTGCGGCGGTAGGGGGATGTTCAGGGTGAACCCCTCTCCCTCCCCCGCGCCCACCTCCTCCCAATGCCCGGTCCCTGGATACCAGCGCTCCCGGTGCGTGGAGACGTACAGCACCGAGGGGTCGTTGTAGAACAGGGCCTGGGTGCCGTTGCCGTGGTGCACGTCCCAGTCGACGATGGCGATGCGGCGCAGTCCGTGGCGGTAGCGCGCCGCAACGGCGGCGACGGCTGCGTTGTTGAAGAGACAGAACCCCATGCCCCTGGCAGCCAGGGCATGGTGCCCCGGCGGGCGGAGGAGGGCAAAGGCGGCTTGCGCCCGTCCGCCCAGTACCTCTTCCACCGCCAACACCGCACCGCCGGCGGCGACCAGCGCCGCGTCCAACGACTCCGGCGAGACGTAGGTATCCGGGTCGAGGTAGCCGCCTCCCCCGCGGGCCACTCGCGCCACCTCCTCGACGTAATGGGGGCGGTGCACCGTTTCCAGCAGGTCCCGGTCTACGGGAGCCACCTCCTTCGTCAGCCGCAGGGCCTCCTCCAGCCCGCTCTGCCGCAGCGCATCCAGCACGGCGGTCAGCCGTTCCGGCCGCTCTGGGTGGTCCGGCGGCGTGCGATGGCGGAGGAAGAGCGGGCTGGTGACCAGGAGGACCTCGGGCACGGGCGCCCCTACGGGACCGCCGCTTCGGCCGCCTGACGCAGCCGGCTGATGGCGGCCTCGATCCCCTCCGCTCCCCCGAAGATGGCGTTGGCGGCCACGAGGATGCGCGCCCCGGCGGAGACGGCGAGCCCGGCTGTGGTCTCGTCGATCCCTCCGTCCACAGCCAGGGTAATGGGGCGGCCTGTCTCCTGCAGCGTGGCACGGAGGATGCGGAGCTTGTCCAGGGACTGCGGGATGAACCGCTGCCCGGCATAACCCGGGTTGACGCTCATCACCAGAATGCCGTCCGCCTCCGCCAGCGCCCACCTCACCGCCTCCGGCGGGGTCGCCGGGTTGAGCGCCACCACCGGCGCCACTCCCCGCGCGCGCAGGTGGGCCAGCAGACGATGCAGGTGCGCTGCCGCCTCCACGTGCACGGCGATGCGCGCGGCCCCGGCGTCGATAAAGGCATCCACCTGCCGCTCCGGCTCGACCACCATCAGGTGGACGTCGAAGGGAAGGCGGGTCACGCGGCGCAGGCTCTCCACCACCAGCGGACCCATGGTGATGGGCGGCACGAAGCGACCGTCCATGACGTCGATGTGGATGAGGTCGGCGCCGCCCCGCTCCGCGGCGGCCACCTGGTCGCCCAGGCGAGCGAAGTCTGCGGCCAGGATGCTGACGGAGATCTGGACGGCGCAGCTCAGGGGCGGATCTCCTGGACCAGGGTGTTATCGATGTACACCTGAATGATAGTGTAGCCGCGGCTGGTGACCATGACGTCCACCTGGTCGCCGGCGGCGTGCACCTTCTCGTAGACGGTGCGCACGCCCCCCTCGTCGATGACCACCACCCGCACGCGCTGATCCATCTGCCCTTCGGGCACGACGACGTGAACCACCGTGCGAAGCTGCCCCCGGGCGCCGGCCTCCGCACCGGCGGGGGTGGGCCTGGGTGCGGGCGTGGCGCGGCGCTCCACGGTGACGACGGGGGCCTGCGGAGGGCGGCCCTCGGTGCCGGGGCGCACGCTCACTGTGAGGAGGACCTCCGCCTCCGCGGGCCGCACCTTCCGCCCGGGATCGGGCGTCTGGTCCACCACCGTCCCCGGGGAGAGATCCGGGCTGAGCGCGCTGCGCACCTGGCGCAGGACAAGGCCCAGCTCCTCAAGGCGGCGCCGCGCTTCCTCCAGAGGGCGACCCACCAGCAGGGGCATCTCCACCAGCTCCGGCCCGCGGCTCACCAATAGGTTGACAGCGCCGCCGCGGGGGAGGCGCTGGCCGGCGGGAGGATCCTGGGTGATGATCAGGCCGGGCTTGACCACGTCGTCGAACCGCTCGTTGACCTGGCCAATGCGCAGGCGGGCGCTCTCCACGGCGAGGCGGGCCTGGGGCAGGGGCTGGCCCACCAGGTCCGGCACGCTCACCATCTCCCGCCCCAGGCTCAGCACCACGTTGACGGTGCGGCCCGCCTTGACCCGCTTTCCCGGCGGCTGGTCCTGGGAGACGACGGCGTCGCGGGGGACGCTGTCGCTGTAGGCCTGCCCCTCCACCACCAGCACAACGCCGGCCTGCTGCGCGGCCGCCTGGGCCTGGGCCAGCGTCAGCCCCACCAGCCGGGGGACCTCTACCTCCGCCACGTTGAAGTAGGCGCTGACCGACCGCCACGCGCCCCAAGCCCCGCCACCCACCAGGACCAGGAGGAGGAACGCCAGCACGGGCCCCAGGGAGCGCGAGCCGGGAGGTGCGGAGCGGGCAGAGGTAACGCCGATGCGCCGCGCCACTCGGGTCGCCTCCTCCCCGCCGGGGCCCTCGCTCCAGAAGGAAGTCTGCCCCAGCAGGTCGCTGGCCAGGTCGGCGGCGGAGGTGTAGCGGCGGTGCGGCTGCTTGGCCATGCCGCGCATGATCACTCCCTCCAGCGCCGGGGGGATTTCAGGGTTGAACTGACGTGGCGATGGCGGCACGTCGTGGATGTGCGCCATGGCGATGGCGATGGGGCTGTCCCCGTCGAAGGGCAGGCGGCCGGTGAGCATCTCGAAGAGGACCACGCTGAGCGCGTAGATGTCGGCCGCCCGGCCCACCGCCTGGCCGCGCGCCTGCTCCGGGGAGAGGTACTGCACCGACCCCAGCACGGTGCCGGTCTGGGTGATGGTGGCGCTGGCCAGCGCCCGGGCGATGCCGAAGTCGGTGACCTTCACGGTGCCGTCGCGGCGCAGCAGGATGTTCTGCGGCTTGATGTCCCGGTGGATGATCCCGCGGCGGTGGGCGTAGTCCAGCACCTCGCAGACCGCCATGGCGATGCGCACCGCCTCGGCGGCGCGCAGCGGGCCACGCTCCCGGATGTAGCGCTTCAGGTCCTGGCCCTCCACGAACTCCATGGCGATGAAGTGCCACCCCTGGGCCTGGCCGCTCTCGTAGACTTGGACCATGTTGGGATGGGTGAGGGAGCTGACGGCGCGGGCCTCGCGCTGGAAGCGCTCGACAAACTCCGCGTCCTGGGCGTACTGCTCCCGCAGGACCTTTAGCGCCACCACCTGGCCGTCGGAGATGCGCCGGGCGCGGTAGACCATGGCCATGCCGCCCTGGCCGATGGCGGACTCGATCTCGTAACCACAAACTCTGCTGCCGGAGGGGATCATGGCCCATCCGTGCTGCCTTTAGGCCGCCGTCGTTTCACGGGTTACCCTTCTCCGCGGGGGCCGCCCTCCCTGCGGCCCTCCGCCCGGCGGCGCAGCCGCGCCATGTAGAATCCGTCCGTACCGTGGCGGTGCGGCAGCAGCAGCCGCGACTCCTCCAGGACGAAGGCGGGGCGGCTGCGCAGGAAGTCATCCACCACCTCCTGCCCCTCCTCCGGCTCCAGCGAGCAGACGGCGTATACCAGCACTCCACCCGGCCGCACCGCCCCCGCCACTGCCGCCAGCAGTACCCGCTGCCTGGCAGCCATGGCCGGGATGTCATCCGGGCTGACGCGCCAGCGAATCTCCGGCCGCCGCCCGAGCACCCCCAGCCCGGTGCAGGGTGCATCCACGAGGACGCGGTCCATCTGGCCGCGGAAGCGGGCCCCCGCCTGGTGGGCGTCCAGGTGGTGGGCCTCCACGATGTCGATGCCCAGACGCGCGCAGTGCGCCGAGAGGGCCTTCAGCTTGGCCGGCTGGATGTCCAGGGCGATCAGGCGCCCCTGGTTGCGCATCAGCTCCGCCAGGTGTGTGGCTTTGATGCCCGACCCGGCGGTGGCGTCCAGCACAGTCTCCCCCGGCTGCGGGGCCAGGAGGTGCGCCACGGCCATGGCGCCCTCGTCCTGCATCGTCACCAGTCCCTCCCGGTAGAGGTCCAGGCGCAAGGCCAGCGTGCCGCGGACGCGCAGCGCCTCGGGCAGTCCGCCCGGTGCCACCTGCAACCCCCTCTGCCGCAGCTGGGAGGCCACCGCCTCGGTCGTGGCCCGCAAAAGGTTCACGCGCAGCGTCGACGGTGGCGGGAGGTTGTTGGCGGCGCACAGCGCCCGGGTTTCCCGAGCTCCCCAGCGGGCGATCCAACGCTGGACCAGCCAGCGCGGGTGGGAGTGGGTGACCGCCAAGTGCCCGACTGGATCGTCTTCGGGCCGCGGAGGAGGCGGTTCGCCCTCTGCCGCCAACCGCCGCAGGACAGCGTTGACCAGGCGGGCGGTGCCCGCATGCCCGTGCCGCTTGGCCGCCTCCACCGCCTGGTGCACGGCGGCGGCGTCCGGCACCCGGTCGAGGAACCAGACCTGATAGAGCCCTAGGCGCAAGATGGTGCGTATGGCCGGCGGCAGGGAAATAAGGGGCCGTCGCAGCGCTGATTCCAGGGCGTAGTCCAGGCGGCCCTGCTGCCTCAGGGTGCCGAGGACCATCTCGGTGACCAGCGCCTGGTCGACGGGCGCGTATGCGGCGCGCTCCAGGACCCGGTGCAACAGGATGTTGGCGAAGGCGCGCCCGGACTCTACCCGGTACAGGACGGCGAATGCCGCCTCGCGCGGGTCGGGGCCTGTGGGGGCGCTGGGCGCGCGTCCCGCGGAGGCCCGCCCTGCGGGGGCGCTCACTCGTCCCGGGTCATGCCGCGCAGGACCAGCAGACGAACGAGCTGCATCACCGCCATGAAGGCGGCGGCCACGTAGGTCAGGGCGGCGGCGTTGAGCACCGCCCGCACCCCTTGCGCCTCCTGCGGTAGGACGAACCCCTCACCCTGGAGGACGGCCACCGCCCGGCTGCTGGCGTTGAACTCCACGGGCAGCGTCACCAGGGAGAAGAGGATGTAGCCCAGGAATAGCAGGATGCCCAGGTCCATCAGCACGGGTTGGCTAGTGAACAGTCCGAGGGCAAAGAGCACCCACGCAGCCATGGTGCCGAACTGGGCGACGGGGACGATGGCCGTGCGCAGGGCCAGCGGGGCATAGCCCTCCCGGTGTTGCAAGGCGTGTCCCGCCTCATGGGCGGCGACGCCGATGGCCGCCACCGATGTGCTGCCGTACACCTGGGCCGAGAGGCGCAGCGTCTTGCTGCGCGGGTCGTAGTGGTCGGAGAGCCCCGCGGCCAGCAGGCCACCCACCGGCTCCACCCGCACGTCCCGCACTCCC
>ENA-ORXB01001274-ORXB01001274.1-sediment-metagenome-genome-assembly--contig:-NODE-1274-length-31964-cov-3.821463_pt1 | contig 31964 bp, 41 predicted proteins | sample MGYA00237863_ERZ511475 | MGnify/ENA primary metagenome ERZ511475 (study PRJEB26305, sample SAMN06343858) | sediment metagenome | isolation source: hot spring sediment | place: Canada: British Columbia... | reverse complement strand
CGGTAACGCAGATGCGAAACATGGGTCACGATAATTTCTTTATCTTTTACAACGCGGAGACGAATAAAATCAACGTCCTGTACCGCCGCCGCAATGGAAGTTATGGCTTAATCGAACCGGAACTCGGATAGAACGGATACAAAAGCAAGACAGCCCGGCGGTTTTCGCCGGGTTTTTTTGCGGATTTTCCGCGCGCAGTGCTCGCGCAATCCCTTTCATGTGTTGGGCGACTTCGCGTTTCTGTTCAGGTGACAGGTTGCGACGTGTCAGGTTGGCGTTGTAGACGTAGGCGATTTTTTCCGCCTCGGTCAATCCGGCCACTACGCGGTATGGTACATCCGGTGCGATGGCCAGACGATGGTGGCCATCGAGCACCTGGCCGTACTCGTCTACAACAATCGGTTCGCGCACACCTTCCAGTTCGATGCTGGCGCGGAGCGCCTCCTTTTCTTCACTGGTGAGTGGTGGCAGCAGGTGTGCAAACGGTGTCGTGAAACGTGGTTCGGTCATAGGCGCTCCTCAAACAGCAAAAGCCATGCTCGCGCATGGCTGAGGGATTTGCATTTGCGTTTTGGTTCGGATTGGTGTATACTGTGTGTGTAGCATGAGAGATAGCCTCTGCTACGCCGCCCGCCAGCGCTTACACGCTGGCGTTTGGCTTTTATACGATTGGAAAAGGTGGGCGCAATTTTCATGGCGAGGAGCTATTGCGCCCGGCGAGCCTCCGCTATGCAGCGACCCGCCCATGAGCCAGGGTTGGATTTGCACCGGCAGTCTTTCGTATCCGCAGTCGGATCGTAATGATGCGCCTGTCACGCTCCTGGCATATCTAGTGTACCACGGATTTGCCCTCGATGCAATACCTCAGCAACCAGGGTTGGTTCAATCCTTGTCCTTGGGCCACGGCTTTCGTAAGCGTGCGCTGATGTGGCGGCTCACGGTTGGTGTTCCCTTGTTGCTCTGCCAGGCGCTGCGGATGGTCGCGCGGATTTCATGTTCGTCCAGACCATCGGCCAGGCCTCGCGCCAACAAATCGCGTTCCGCTTCTTCATAGCTGTAGCCCGCGGCCCGGTATTCGATGGCAGCCCCGTACAGCGTGCGATTGCGCTGGCCCTCCGGTCGTCCCTCAGCCAGGTAGCGCAGCACCCAGCCCGGCAGGTGCAGGCGACCATCGGCAGGGATAGGCATGGCCGGTTGGGCTTCCGCTGGTTTAGGCGGAGGCGCGCCCAGGCGCTCGTATTCCGCGAATGTTTCCAGGACATATTCCCAGGGCCGCAGCTCGATCACCTTGCATTCGGCCTGGTGGCGCTTGGGCTTGGTGTTGAGGGTACCGGGCAGGCGGAACATGCGCGACAGTTCGGCGCAGGCGGTATCACCGCCCAGGGCCAGGGCCAGACCGCGTAGGATGGCGCGCAGGCGTGGACGCAGGGCCTCGTCAATGGCCAGCGGGGTGATGCGCCAGAGCGCCTGATAACCACCACCGCTCCACACGATGGCAGTAGGGCAGGGGGTGAACATTTGTAGCGCTGTGAGTGCCCCCAATGCGTTGGCGTAAGGAGAGGTGTCGAGATCGATGTCTACCCACAACACGGTGCACCAGGCGGCGTCCCCTTCGCGCGAACGATGGCCACGCCGTGTGGGTCTGGCTTTGGCGGTCAGCCCATAGTGAATGCCATAGCCCTGTTGATTTAGCAAGGCCAGTTTGCGTAGGTCTGGCGCGCGATTGGCGCGCGCGTTGAATATCAGTGGGGAAGGATGTTCCTCAGCGCCTGCACGTCCAGTGGGCCAGAGCGCGGCGAATTCCAGCCAGGCAGTATCTGGTAGGCCATGAAAAAGTGATTGCAGGAATGTGAGTTGAGACATTGGTGACGCCTCTTCTCGCTAAAGCGGGGAGCTTCCCAGGCTACGCACGCCGCAACCGGCCACAGCAGAAAGTCGAGCGCCTTCTGATGCGCGTTGGTGGGATACAGCCGGTACTTGTAGGTGCGAATCATACTCTAATTCTACCGCAACACGAGAAAGGAGGCAAGTGCCATTCCCCACCGGGTTTTAACCCGGTGCCCCCTGGCGCAATTTCTAGGGTTGCGTCACGCCCCGTTGTGTGATATACTAAAATTATATCACGGGAAGGGAAAGGAGGCAAGTGCCATTCCCCACCGGGTTTTAACCCGGTGCCCCCTGGCGCAATTTCTATGGGGAGACAGGGTGACGTGCCAGATGGGCGAGTTGAGCCAGTACGAAGCGCTGGCGCGGCTGGCGGGGGAGACGGCGCGCGCCTATGCGGCGTTCCTGGACTACGTGCGCCTGGGCGACGGGCGCAGTCTGCGCGGCCTGCTGGCGCACTACCAGACGCTGTACGGGGGAAACCGCCTACAAACCACCCACAAAGCGCCCACAGAAAAACCGCCCACTTTGCGGCTCAAGACGCTGGCGGAGTGGTCGACGCGCTACCGCTGGCAGGCGCGGCTGGCGGCCTACCAGGCGGAGCGGCAGCGGCAGGAGCAGGCGTTGTGGGAGCAGCGGCGGGCGGAGGTGCGGGCCGCCGACTGGGAGATGAGCGTCGAGCTGCGCGAGCTGGTGCGCGCGGCGCTGGCGCAACTGCCGCAGTTCATCAAGACGACGCGCACCTACGTCAAGGGGCGCGACGGGGAACCGGACCGCGAAATCGTGACGGTGCAGCACGACCTGCCCGCGCTGCTGAAGGCGCTGGAGCTGGCCAGCAGGCTGCAGCGGCTGGCGGCGGAAGTGCCCCCGCCGGTCTTGCAGCACGACGTGCGCGTGACGCAGGCGACCCCCATCGCCTTCATCCGGGTAGGGGGAGCGGGTGATGCTGGCGCAGACGCCGACGGCGACGCCGATTGAGACGGCCCCGACGCTGTACCGCGTGGTCGAGACGGTGGACGGACGTGGTCAGCCCGTGCGCGGGGTGGAGCTGGCCCTCCACCCCGGCCAGTCCGCCGCCTGGGACGCCGAAGAGCGCATCGTGGCCATGATTGCCGGTACGCAATCCGGCAAGACCAGCTTCGGCCCGTGGTGGCTGCTGCGCGAGGTTACCCGGCGGGGGCCGGGCGACTACCTGGCGGTGACGGCCACCTTCGACCTGTTCAAGCTCAAGATGTTGCCGGCGCTGCTGGAGGTCTTCGAAGGCGTGCTGGGCATCGGGCGGCTGTGGGCGGGGACGGGGGTCATCGAGCTGTGCGAGCACGTCTGGGACGAGCGCAGCGGCAGTTGGGCACCGGTGCCGGGGCAGTTTCGCGCGACGCGGGCCAGCGACCCGATGTGGGGGCGGGTCATCATGCGCAGCGCGGCGGCAGAGGGCGGGCTGGAGAGCGCCACAGCCAACGCCGCCTGGCTGGACGAGGCGGGGCAGGACGGCTTCGGGCTGGGGGCGTGGGAAGCGGTGCTGCGCCGCCTGAGCCTGAGCCGCGGGCGGGTGCTCATCACCACCACGCCCTACAACCTGGGCTGGCTCAAGCAGCGCATCTACGACCCCTGGCGGGCGGGCGAGCGGGGCATCCGCGTGGTGCAGTTCGCCAGCGTGCTCAACCCGCGCTTCCCGCGCGCCGAATACGAGGAACGGCGGGCCACCCTGGACGGCTGGAAGTTCCGCATGTTCTATCAGGGCCAGTTCGAGCGGCCCGCCGGGCTGATTTACAGCATGTTCGTGGACGCCTACGACACCGAGGGCGGGCACAAGGTGCGCCCCTTCGCCATTCCGGGGCGCTGGCCGCGCTGGGTGGGCGTAGACCCCGGCGGGGCGAATTACGCCAAGGTGTGGCTGGCTCAAGACCCCGACACGGGGCGGCTGTACCTGTACCGCGAGAGCCTGGACGGGGGCAAGAGCACGGCGGAGCACGCGCGGGAAGCCGACGCGCTGGCCCGCTCCCTGGGCGAGAACGTGGTGCTCTACTTCGTGGGGCAGAAGGCCGAGGGGCAGGCGCGGCTGGACTGGGCGGCGGCGGGCGTGCCCAACGTGGCCGAGCCGCCGGTATCCGACGTGGAGAGCGGCATCGACGCGGTCATCGAGCTGCTGAAGACCTGGCGGCTGTACGTCTTCGACACCTGCACAGGGGTGCTGGACGAGCTGGGGCGCTACCGGCGCAAGTTGGACGAGCACGGGCAACCGACGGACGAGATCGAGGACAAGGCGAGCTTCCACCGGCTGGACGCGCTGCGGTACGTGGCGGTGGGGCTGTTGCGGCGGTTGGAGCTGCAGGTGATGGAGAGCGTGTGGCAATGAGCATCATCGCGGAGCAGGTCAGGCAAGCGGCGGCGCTGGACGAGATGCAGCGCTCGCTGGTGTTCCGCAAGCGCTGGGAAGCGTATTACGGTCGCCATCCTCAGCCGCTGACCACTGCGCCCGGCAAGGCCAACGACAACGTCATCGTCAACTACGCGCGCCTGATCGTAGACGTGGGCGTAGCATACCTGTTTGGTACACCGCCGAGTATCGAGTTAGACGAAACCACGCAGACGGATGCTGAGCGCTGGCTGGAACAGGCGTTGCTGGCCAACCGCTGGCAGATGTTGCTGCAGCGCCTGGCGCTGAATGGCGCGGTATGCGGACAAGTGTTCGTCAAGCTACTGGACACGCGCCCCTATCCGCGCATCGTGGTGCTCGACCCCGGCACGGTCACGGTGTTCTGGGAGCCGGACGACTACGAGCAGGTCTGGCGCTACCGCATACAGTTCCCGACCATTGACCGCGACGGCCAGGCGCTGGTTATGCGGCAGGAGATCGAGCGCGACGGGTCGGTGTGGCGCATCACAGACAGCGTAGGGGAGGCCAACGGTCGCTGGCGCGTGACCAACACAACGATTTGGCAGCGGCCCTGGGCACCGGTGTTACACTGCCAGAACCTGCCAGCGGCCAACGAGTTTTGGGGCGTCAGTGACCTGGAGGACGACATCCTGCAGCTCAACTACGCCATCAACCGCGTGCTGAGCAACATTGCTCGCATCCTGCGCTTTCACGCGCACCCGCGCACGTGGGGCAAGGGGTTTCTGGCAACGCAACTGCAGACGGCGGTAGATGGCACACTGGTGCTGCCGTCCCCAGAAGCCGAGCTGCGCAACCTGGAGATGACGAGCGATCTGAGCAGCAGCATCGCTACGTACCAGCGCTTGCGGGAGGCGCTGCACGAGATTGCGCGCATCCCGGAGGTGGCCACGGGCAAACTTGAGCACACCGGTGGATTGTCCGGCGTGGCGCTGCATATCCTGTATCAGCCGCTGCTGCAGAAAACAGAGGCGAAGCGAGCACTGTATGGGGAGCTACTAACTGACCTAGCAAGTCGGCTCCTGGAACTGGGCGGGTACAGCGGCCAGCCGCGTCTGCACTGGCCAGAATTGCTGCCGCGCGACACGTTGGTCGAGCGACAGGCGGCGATGGTGGACATGCAACTGGGCGTTAGCCAGGACACGCTGCTGCGGCAACTGGGCTATGACCCGGACGTGGAGGCAACCAAGCGCGCTGAGCAGGCGCTGGCAGAGGCGGAGATTGCCGCGGTGACGTATGCACGCGGTGGTGTCGTTGAGGTGAACGGCAATGGGCGCGCGACGTGAGGCACGCATTTTCCGTGTGGTGCGCGAGTTCCGCGCGGCATTGGCTGCTGGCGAGCAGGACGCGCTGCGCACGTTGTTGGGTGCCTATCGTCAGGCTGAGAGGGAGACGGCGCGTTCGTTGGCAGCACTGCTGGTGCAGTTGCCCGATGAAGGTGGCGTTAAGGAGTGGCAGGAGGCGCAGCGCCGGTTGCGGCAGTTGCAACAGCAGATTCAGGCACAGGTGGCGGCGCTGCAGAAGCTGACCGGTGAGGAGACGATCGCAGCACAGCGCAGCGCGGCATTGCTGGCGCAACAACACGCTGAGGCATTGGTACGTGCGACACCGGGCGCGGCGACCCTGGAGGTTGTGTGGAACCATCTGCCCGCGGAGGCCATCGAGCAGATGGTCGGGGCGTTGCGACCCGGCTCGCCGCTGGAAAAACTGCTGCGCGGCCTGGGTGACACTGTGTTGGCGCGAGTGGAGCAGGAACTGACAGTGGGCATAGCGCTGGGGCGCAACCCGCGTGTGGTGGCCGAGCGGATGGTCAGCGCGGGGCGGTTGTACTATGCGTGTGCTGAGCGCATCGCCCGTACGGAGATGCTGCGTGTGTATCGAGAGACCACGCGGCTGTCGTACCTGGCCAACGCCACTGTCGTGACCGGGTGGATTTGGTATAGCGCCCTCGACCGGCGCACGTGCCCGGCGTGCTGGGCGATGCACGGGACGCTGCACACACTGGACGAGACGCTGGACGACCATCCCAACGGTCGTTGTGTGATGGTGCCGGTGACGCGCGCCTGGAGCGAGATGGGGTTAGCGGTGCCGGAAAGTGGCGTGTATGTGGAGCCAGGTGCAGACGTCTTCGCGCGCCAGTCTGAGGAGGTGCAGCGGGCGGTGCTGGGAGACAGCGCCTATGCTGCCTGGCGAGAGGGCCGGGTACAGTTAGCGCAGTTCGTCGGGCGGCGTTACAGCCCGGACTGGGGCAGCATGAGGTATGCGCGCAGTCTGCGCAGCATTGTGAGAGGGCTGGGGTAGGAGGGCACTGTGACGATTAGCAATCGTGCCTGGGGGCAATTCGAGGCCAGCGATTACTCGCTGGAGCAATGGCACCGAGCCTGTCTCATCCACCTGCACACTGGTGAGCCGACGGCCAAGAATCAGTGCAAACTGCCAGTGCGCGAGCCTGACGGGACGCTCAATCGCAACGGCGTGCACGCGGCGGCGGCAGCCTTGGCCGGGGCTCGTGGGGGGGTAGACGCACCAGTAGCGAAGAAACGCGCGGCAGCCAGGGCGTTGCTGCGATTGTATCGTGAACTCGATGAGGAACCGCCGGAGTCGATCCGGCGACTTGCAGCGTGACAGGAGTATGACAGATGGACGACGTGAAGCCCCAGGTGGGCGCTGAAGGGGACGGCCAGGGGTCGTCTGTGGCGGAACAGCAGACCGGCGGGCAGGAGCCGCAGGTCTTTGATGCGGAGTACGTACGGCGATTGCGGGCGGAGGCGGCCAGCTACCGCGTGAAGTTGCGGGAGCTGGAGGAGACCGTGAAGCGCTTCGAGAGCGAGAAGCTCACCGAACAGGAGCGCCAGGCGCAACGGCTGGCCGCGCTGGAGCGCGAGCATACGGAGTTGCAGCGCCGTCTGCAAGAGGAGCGGTTGCAGCACCAGGTCGTGCTGCACGCGCAGCGGGTAGGCATCGTTGACCCAGAGGCGGCCTGGAAGTTGCTCGACATGGCCGCGGTGGAGTTCGACGAGGACGGTCAGCCGCGCAACCTGGAGGCGCTGTTGCGGCAGATGGTGCAGCAGCGACCTTACCTGGCGGCTCAGCCAGCGGTGACGCCAACCAATCCTGCGCGCGGGGCCGCACGAACGTATCGCCGGTCGGAACTCCGTGACCCGGCATTTTTCAAAGCGCATCGCGAGGACATTTTGCGTGCGATGCGCGAGGGACGAATCGAGGAGGACTAACCAATGCCTAACATTACCCCAACTGTAGCCCAGTATTTCATACCGGAAATCTGGGCACAGCGAGCGCTGGAAATCTTGCGCGGCAACATCGTGCTGGCGCGTCTGGTAGCGCGTGACAGCGCCGATGACCGGTTCGTGACTGGTGACGTGCTGCACATTCCCTATCCGGGGACGTTCACGGCACAAAACAAGGCGGCCGGGTCTACCGTGACGCTTCAGGCTCCCACGGGCAGCGAGGTTACGGTGACGCTGGACAAGCACAAGGAAGTCTCGTTCCTCATTGAGGACGTGGCCCGTGCGCAGGCGAACCAGAACATCATGGATCGCTATCTGAACGCGGCGGTGCCCGCGATTGCCAACGCGATCGAGGACGACCTGTTCGCGCTCTACACCTCGCTGACCAGCAGCGTGGGTACTAGCGGCACGGATATCAGCGCTGCGACGGTGCGCAGCGCGCGCAAGAAGCTCAACGACAACCTGGCACCGGTGGCTCCGCGCGTGCTCATCATCTCGCCGAAGGACGAGATCGCGCTACTGGCCGACAGCAATCTCGGCGCGTATTTCGCCAACGCCCGCGCGGAGGCGGTGGCGGAAGGTAGCATCGGGCGGCTGTACGGGTTCGACGTGTACATGTCGCAGCGGGTGCCGGTGGTTTCCGGCACTCCGAACAGCACCAAGAACCTGGCGCTGCATCCGGAAGCGTTCATCCTGGCGATGCGCGCGCTGCCGGAGCCGCCCGCGGGCACTGGCGTTTTCGCCACGACTGTGCGCGACCCGGACAGCGACCTGGTCATCCGCGTGCAGTTCGCCTACAACCCCAGCTACTTGGGCTTGCAGGTGACGCTGGACGTGCTGTACGGCGTGGCTGTGCTGCGTAATGCGCTCGGTTGCGTAGTGCTCAGCTAACACAGGGGGGCATTAGCCCCCCTGGGAGGTTTGTCATGGCGTATGTAGTCAACCTGCACGGGGTTGTGCACAGCGTGCCAGACGACTGGCTGCCGGAGTTGCTGGCTGGTGGTTTCCGCGAGGCGACGGGCGAGGAGGTCGCGGCGTGGTATGCCGCGCAGGGACTGGAGATGAGCGATGCTGCTGTTGATCACGCAACTGCGGACGATGACCGGCGTGACGGCGGAGCAGATGAGCGACAGCCAACTGCAGACGTTCCTGGCCAGCGCCAGCGAACCCGTCGCCGGTGAGTTGCTCATTCCGCTGCCCACCGTCGTTTCCGGTCAGACGCAGTACCTGGAGTACGTGTCGCCCGGCGGCGGAGCGTTCGACAGCAAGCATAAGCTGGTGGGGCCAGGCGGGGCGACGCTCACACCGGCCACGGTGGATGCGTTGACCGGGCGCTGGACGTTCGCGGCGCACCAGGACGGGCCAGTGTACCTGTATGGCACGCGCTACGACCTGGCGCTGGCGGCGGCGCTGGTGCTGGAGGCACGCGCGGCGGCAGAGAGCACCTCGTTCGATGTGAGCGTAGATGGCCAGGTACTGCGGCGGTCGCAGAAGGCGCAAGCGCTGCGCGAGCTGGCACAGACATACCGGATGCAGGCGCGACCGCGATTCGTACAGGTGAGACGTGATGACGTTGTCTGGTGAGGAGCTGGCTCAGCTCCGTGCCGATGCCAACCAGTTGCTGACGGAGACCGTGTCTGTGCAGCGCGCGACAACGGTCAGTGACGGCTATGGCGGCGAGACGCAGACCTGGAACACGGTGGCCAGCGTCACTGGCTTTCTGGCGCGCGCTGGCCTAAAGCCAGAGGAATTGGTCATCGCCGAACGGTTGACCGGACAGCAGGTGTGGGTCATGTTGCTGCCTGCTGGCACAGACGTGAGGCAAACCGACCGGCTGGTGCTGGGAACGCGCACGTTCGAGGTCGTCGCCGTGCTGTCGGGCAGCCTGGAGGTGCTGCGGCGGGTGATGGTAGTAAAGGTGCAGTGATGGCAAACGCTATCCGGGTCGTTTACAACGACCTGCCACGGCTGTCACGCGAACTGCAGCAGGCGGCGGCGGCAGCAGTCAGCAAGGCCGCGCGGGATATCGAGGCGCGGGCGAAAACGACCGCGCCTGTGGATACCGGCGCACTGCGCAACAGCATCCAGACGTGGCAGGACGACCCGCTGCACGCCTACATCGCGCCGCATGTGGAGTATGCGGCGTATGTGGAGTTTGGCACGTCGCGGCAGCGGGCGCGACCGTACATGGCTCCGGCGGCTGAGGCGGTCAGACCATCGTTTCTGGCGGCAATGGAGCGCATTGTGAAGTGATCGAAACCGCGCTGGCGCATCAGTGGCTGTATCAGACGCTGTCCGGCGACGCGACGCTGCAGGGCTACGTCGGTCAGCGTGTGTACCGCGACCTGGCTCCGCAAGGTGCGGCCATGCCCTACCTGGTGTTCTCGTACCAGGCTGGGCGAGACGTTGAGGCGGTGGGCGCAGTGCGTATCCTATCGCAGATCACGGTGCTGGTGCGGGTGTGGGGTCGTCGGTCGGAGTATGCGACTCTCGCGGCGGCGGCGACACGTGTTGACGAACTGCTGCACGCAGGTTCGGGCACCAACGTGCTGGCCTGTGTGCGCGAGTTTCCAATTGACATGGCTGAGACGGTGGATGGCGTGACGTATGTCGCGCTAGGTGGACAGTATCGCCTGCTGGTGCAGGCGTAGGAGGCGACGAAATGCCAGAACGAGCGAGTGTGTATGAGGCGGTTCAGCTCGGTGTGGAGACGACGCCGGGCACGGGGGTGGCAGCCAACAAAAAGCTGCAGGCGGTTGGGATTACCCCCGCAGTGCAGGCCGAGACGGAGGTGTTTCGGCCCGTGGGGGGCAAGTTTCCGACCATCAGTTATCTGAACCGCGAGTGGGTGCAGACAAAAATCGCCGGCGTACCGGCGTACAACGACCTGGCTTACCTGCTCAGCGGGCTGATCGAGAAACCGACACCGGTGCAGCAGGGCGGCACAGCGGCGTACCTGTGGACGTTCGAACCTGCACAGGCGGGCACGGATACCCCGGCTACGTACACGGTCGAGGCTGGGTCGAGCACGCGAGCAGGCAAGTTCACCTACGGGCTGGTGCGTGAACTGAACTTGCGCGTTGCGCGGGACAGCATCGAGTTGTCCGGCGAGATGATCGGGCGCGAGTACCAGGACGGCATTACCATGACGGCGTCGCCGACGGAGATTGCCGTGGTGCCGCTGACACCCGGCGACGTGAACGTCTACATGGACACGACCAGCGGCGGCATTGGCACCACGAAACTGACGCGGGTGTTGCGCGCGGAGTTCGGTATGAGCGACCGCTATGCGCCGGTGTGGGTGCTGGACAGCACCCTGGACAGCTACGCGGCGCATGTCGAGACGCCCCCGGAGGCGACGCTCAAGTTACTGGTGGAAGCCGACGCGACGGGCATGGGGCCGCTGACTGCGCTGCGCAACGGCGAGCGGCGGTACCTGCGTCTGCGCTCGACCGGGCCGCTGATCGCCTCCACGTACTACTACCAGTTGACCGTCGACCTGTGCGGCATGGTGACTGACGTGGGCGAGTTCTCGGACGAGGACGGGGTCTACGCAGTGGAGTGGACGTTCCGGGCGATTCACGACTCCGGCTGGGGCAAGGCGCTAACGATTGCCCTCATCAACACGCTGGCCGCGTTGTAGGAGGCGTTATGCCTGTCACACTGGCCGATCTGACGCGCGAGACGCGCACAATCACGCTCGACCTGGCTGCGGGCACGCTGACGGTGACGTACGCGCACGCTGCTGTCACACCGGCGATGCTCAGCGAACTGCTGGCTCAGGAGGCCAGCACGGAGACGCTGGTACAGTTCCTGGCGACCGTGTTGCGCGGCTGGGACGTGGTGGACGAGGACGGCGAGACGTTGCCAACAGATGAGGAGACGCTGCGCGCACTGCCGGTGTTGTTCCTCAACCAGGTGATGGAGGCGATCAGCGCTGACCTGGCCCCCCGCCCTCAGACACCCGCGCCCTCGGTCGGTGGCTCGCGACCGAAGGCGCGCTAGGGGCACCGCCGGACTGGTATCTGCTGCTGCGGGCGGCGCGGTATCTGGGCGTAGCCCCGTGGGAGCTGGCAGCGCGTGAGGTGATCTGGCTGCGCTGGGCCATCGAGGCTGAGCGGGCAGAGGCAGAGCAGATGCAACACAGGACGCAGAAATGGCGCTGACGGTGGCGCAACTGGTCGTTGAGGTGGGCGCGGACGTACGCGGCGCTATGTCCGGCCTGGGCCAGGTGCAGACGCGCATAAACAGACTGGTAGGCGGAGTACGCAGTGCGGCTATGTCGCTGGCTCCAGTTGGTGTGGCGCTGGGAGCCATCGGTGCGGTAGGGCTGCGTGCGTTCACTGGCTACGAGAACGCGATGGCAGAGCTAATCGCGCGCACCGGTCTGGCTGGTGATGAACTGGAACGTGTTCGCGAACTGACATTCGACATGGGGCGCACCACGCAATTCAGCGCCACGCAGGCAGCAGAGGCGATGCTGCAACTGGTGGCGTCTGGCCAGAGTGTAAATGAGGCGATGAGCACGCTGCCACAGGTGCTGACGCTGGCGGCGATCTCCGGACTCGACCTGGGGACGACAGCAGACGCGCTGACCGACGTGCTGCAGATGTTCAATTTGGAGGTACAAGACAGCGCGGCGGCGGTGAATGTGTTGGCCGCAGCAGAGGGCGCGTCCAGCGCGACGGTGGCCTTGTTAGTCGAAGGTCTGGCCAATGTCGGCCCAGTGGCGCGACAGATGGGGCTGGACATAGAGACAACAGCGGCGGCGCTGGCGGTGCTGTCGGAGAATGGTATCAAGGGAGCTGAGGCGGGCACGGCACTCAAATCGATGTTGCTCAACATGACCAGACCGACTGATGACGTGCAGGCGGCCTGGGAGCGGTTGGGCACGTCGTTCTATGATGCTCAAGGGAATATGCGCCCGCTGCCAGACATTCTCGCTGATATCAAAGCAGGTTTGGCGGATATGACGCCCCAGGAGGCCAACGAGACGCTCAAGGCGCTCGCCGGGAGCTACGGGTTGGTGGCCATGAACGCGCTGCTAGGCGACCTGAGTATCACCGACATGCTCGATGCCATGGGCAATCAGGCTAGCGCGGCAGAGATTGCAGCAGCGAAGACCGATACGCTGTCTAGCTCGGCACAGCGTCTGAAAAGCAGTCTGGAAGTGTTGCTCATCAAGAACCTGCAGTCGCTGGTTGAAAATGGATTACGACCGCTCATCGACGTTTTGACTGGCGTGGTAGGTTTGCTCATCATGTGGGCTGATGAGAATCCGCAGGTTGCACAGACGGTTGTAGGGCTGGCGGCAGGCATTGTGGTGCTCACGACGACATTGACCGCACTATCTGCTGTGTTGAGCATCACCAGCAGCGGATTCGCGCTACTGTCGCCACCGGTATTGATGGTAGCCGGAGTGTTGGCGCTAGTCGTGGGCATAGTCCGGGCGGTGGAGACCAACTTCCTGGGCCTGGGCGACCGTGTTCGCGAGGTGCGTGACGCATTTGGCGAGGGTGGGCTGACGGGCACACTGAAGGGGTTAGGTCTGGCGCTGTTGGCTATTCCGCGCACTATCGCTGAGGTGTTCGTAGACACCAGCCAGATTCAGGCATGGGTAGGGGTGTGGGAGAACCTGAAGACGATCATCGGAGCGTTGCCAGGTTTCATCGTGGGAGTACTGAGCGACGCGACGGTGTCGGTAGTCAACGCGGTTCCAACGGCGCTGGAAGCGGCAGTGCGTCTAGGGCGGGCGATTTTCGATGGGATTGTGAATGTTCTGCGCTCATTGCCTGCCAAACTTGTGCAGATGATCAATGATGCCATCCCGAACGAGATCGACCTGGGGAGTGTGCGCCATACGTTTGACCTGCCCGGCATTCTGGGCGGGCCGCAGACGGTGGACGTGAAGTTTGGGAAGATTGATTTGCCCGACAATCCGCTTCCTATCCCCGCGTTTGCGGCTGGTGGCATTGTTACGCGACCGACGCTCGCACTGGTTGGCGAGAGAGAGCCGGAGGCGATTATCCCGCTCTCGCGGCTGGAGCGCGGCGGCGGAGAGGGACGCGGTATTGTCATCACCGGCGACGTGCATGTGCACGGGGTGCAGGATGTACAAACGTTGTTGCGCGAACTGGAGCGGGCAGCGGCGCGCCGTGATAGCAGGCTGACCGTACCACGAGGGGTGAGCTGATGGCCATCACTGTCGAGGCGCTGAACGAGCTAGGGCAGTGGATACCACTGAGCAACGTGCTCAGCGTGGCCGTGCGGCGTGGCATGACCGATGGCGAAGAGCGCGTCGCAGAGCCCGGTGAGGCCACGGTAGTCGTCGATAACGCCAGTGGCAGCTACTCCCCGGCCAGCGACGGCACTTACGGGGTCCCGGTCGCAGTAGGGCAGACGGTGCGCGTTAAGCATGACAGTGTGGTTGAATTCACCGGCGCAGTGACCCATATCACGCCAGCGCCGGGCGCATTTGGGGAACGCACGGTGACCATACAGGCCAGCGACCTGCTGGGTCTGCTGCAGGTGCGCCGGGTGAGTATGCCAGTCTTCGAGGGGGTGGCGTTGGACGAGGCGGTGCGCCGTGTGGTGGCGACGGCGATGCGCCAGCGGGCCGCGTCGAGGGCCATCCTCGTCAACTCACTGCCCGCCGAGGGCGATACGGTGGGTATCGGCGGACAAGTGTACACGTTCCGCACCACGCCCACCGCGGCATACGAGGTGGCGCGGGGGAGCAGCGGCACGCAGACAGCCGCACAGAGCCTGACCGCGGCCATCAATGAGGACGCCCAGACGGGCGGTTATGGGACGGGGACGCGGCGACACCCACTGGTCACGGCGGAGTATCTGCCGGGCGGGTCTGGCGGCACGACAGTCTACACCCGCGACGAAAGCGACCTGGAGCCGGGGCCGACCTGGGAGTATGTGCACAAGCAGTTGCTCGGCGGCAGCGCCGAGCGCTGGCTGGCCCAACGCTGGACACCAGCCAGCGGCGGGGAACTCCTCAGCGTGGAGATGTACATCTACTACCCTCCGGTGATTACCCGCCCCGGCACAGGTATCACGGCACGGCTGCGTGCAGAAATCTACACCGAGGCAGCCAACGGCCTGCCGGGCACCAAACTGGCCGAGAAGCTCATCACCCGCTCATGGTCGTATCCGCAGACGGGCGAGTGGAGCGGCTGGGAGCTCTGGCCGTTCGATATGCCGGTCAATGTGTCGGCCAACACGACCTACTGGGTCGTGTTGCGCCCGCTGGCTCCCATTCTGAGCGGTGACTGGCAGTTGAGCGACTGGTACGCGGAGTGGGATGGCACGGACAATGCCAGCGACGTGTGGGGCATGGCGGTCTATCAAAGCTGGGGCGGCTGGAGATTCATCGGCGGGACGCCGAGCTCGCGGATGAAAGTGACGTTCGGCGAACCGGCCATTTCGCGGGTGCTCATCACGGCAGTCTGCCCCGGCCTGTGGGGAGACGGGATTACGCTCGTCAAAACCGGCACGGCTATCACGCTCACTGGGGGGGCGTTGTTCGGCGGGCAGGACTACAGTGGTCTGACGACTGACAGCAGTCAGATTGTGCTGAGCCGGTTTGCGCCGCGTGCAGACGACGCCACGGTGAGCAGCCTGCTGCGCGGGCTGGTAGACACCGAGTATGGCGTGCTGTACTGCGGCAAGGACAACACACTGCAGTTTCGCAATCGTCTCTGGCGCGCATACAGAGTCACGACCGACCCGGTGCTGACGCTGAGTGAGTACACGTCGTTGGACGTGCGCGGAGCCGGAGACAGGATGCTCAACCGCATTAGCATACAGTACACGCCGCATCGTGTGCTGGGCGAGGGGGTGCTGGCTCAATCGGATACCAGCATTCCGGTACCGGGTCGTGGGACAGGGGCTGGGAGCTACGAGCGTTGGAACCTGAGCACGCCGCCAGCCAACGCGCAGGGAAGCAAGACGATTACGTTACGTTATACGGACGTGGCAGGCGGGCGGCTGGTCGGTCGGCAGGTTTATACGCCCGTGCCTGGCACGGATTACACCGTCACAGACGCGCCGGATGGCAGCGGCTACAACTACACCAACACGGGGCGAGTGCGGCTCTCGACAGCACTGGCCTCCAGCGGGGTCGAGGTGACGCTGACCAACACCGCAATGGGCACGCTGTATGTGCACGCTTTGCGAGTGCGCGGCGTGGGGGACGTGGTCTATGACCAGCAGCAGGCGATGCTGGAGGACACACTGTCGCAGGAGTTGTACGGCGTGTACGATGCGCAGTATGCGCTGGCGCACGAGATCGTCAGCGCATCAGTGTATGCAGAGAGCGTGGCGCGTCACCTGCTGGCCCGGCACAGCATACCACGGGTGGCTGTCGAGCGCGTGACGGTAGACCCGCGCGCCGTGCCGACCATCTGGTCGGTGGACATCGGCGACCTCATACAGATTGAGGATGCCATTGTCGGGACGAGGCGGGCGCTGGTGATGGGCGTGGAGTGGTCTGCGGAGGCTGGCAGACCGCAGACGGTGACGCTGGTGCTCTACGATACGCACGGCAGGACGTACTGGCGCGTAGGGCACGCGACGTACGGCAAACTGGGCAAGACAACGCGCCTGGCGATATAGGAGAAGCTATGAGCGGCTGGACGACACCACGCACGTGGGTGGATGACGAGATTGTGGATGCGGCAACGCTGAACATTCATATTCGAGATAACCTGAACGCCCTCAAAAACCCGCCATCGGGTCAGGTGGTACGGGACAATGGGACGGCTTACAGTACCACCAGCACGTCGTTCGTGCCGGTGGACAACACCAACGTCAAGGTGACGCTGACCACCAACGGCGGGGATGTCATGGTGGGATTTACGGGCACGGCAAGAGCTGATAGCACCACGGCGCGTCAAATGTCGTTCGATGTAGACGTGGACGGGAACGGGGGCTGGGCGAACGCTCAGGGGTATGCCGGCGGTATCATGACGACGGCCATCCAAAGCACCATCGCGCAGGGTGTTTCGTTCGGGCCAATCCTCATTCAAAACCTACCCGCGGGAGTGCATACGTTCACGTTGTTATGGAGGATGAACGGAGGCACGGGGTATTTGCATAGTGACACCAACGATGCGGACTACCGCAATGAGCAGCCGCTGATCTTCTGGGCACGCGAGGTGAGCTGACATGAACGACCTGCTCCTCGAACTGCTCGGTGTCGGGTCGCTGGTAATGCTGCTGATAGGTGCGCTGGCGATGGCGGTGCGCAGCGTGCGCACCAGCGCGCAGGCCAACCACAATCTGGCTGAGGTGGTGAGCAAACTGGCAGAGACGCTGGAGTTACAGGCAGACGAGCGGCGCGTGTGGGAAGAGGAGCGCAAGCGCTGGGAAAGCGACCGCGTGACGCTGTGGGAGGAAGTGGACAAACTGCGCCAGAGCGAGCGTACAACGCGCGAGACCTACCAGGCACAGTTGACGGCGCTGCGCCAGCAAGTGGAGACGCTACTCAGTGCACAGCAGCAACTGGAGCGGGAACGACAGCAGGAGCGAACAGACTTGCTCACGACGATTGAGACGATCAAGCGTGAGGCGCAGCGCCGTGAAGGCGAATTACTGCAGCGGATTGAGGCGCTGCAAAAGGAAATCGATAGCCTGAAGCGTGAACTGGAGGACGAGCGCGGGCGACGCCAGAAGCTGGAAGTGGAACTGAAACGTGCGCGCGCGCTGGCGGCGGAGGCAGCGGCTGAACGAGATGCGCTGCTGCAGAAACTGGAGGAGATCGAGTCGGCGCTGGCGGGCAAGGCGGACAAGGTGGTCGTAAATCACGCGGGAGTAGACGTTGAGGTAAGCCTGGTACGGCGTGACGAGCAACAACCAGCATCGCAGGAAACAATCGCGTCTGAACCAGGCGATGAAATCGATCGGGCCAGGTAGACATGAAGGAGAACAGACAATGGAACCCACACTCGACCAGTGGCAACAGATTGGCATTGGCGCGGGGATGCTACTCACCGCCCTGCTCACACTGGTGCTCACGCTATGGCTGAGCAAACAAACCGTTGTGCAGGTGCGCTCGCTATGGGCCACGCTGCGCAGGCATGAGGCCGACATTCTGACGCAGATTGATGAGCCGACCGACGCGCTGCCGCGCCTGGTGGAACGCTACACTGGCGTACCAGCGGCAGTCACCAGCGCGCTGCTGACTGCACTGGTGAAGACCATGTTGGAGCATTTGAGCGTGCCAGCGCAAGAGACAACACGGGCTGCCAATTTGGACGAAACGGCTCACTGAGGAGCGGCCGTGCCAGGACTGGCGCCAATCTACCTCGTCGACCGCGGCGCAGGCGCCGCCAACGCGGTTGTTGGCGGGCACGTGCCCGCCAATGCGTGGGACAAACGACCGCAGGGATTGTATTCGCTGTGAGGGTACTGCTGTGAAAGGACAACTCGTTGGAGCGTTCAGCCTACTTCTGCTACTCACCGCGTGCTCATTTGTGGTGGAAGTTGACGGCACATCGCATACCATCCGCGTACAGCCACTGGTGTCAACAGCGACAGACGCGCCGCTGCCCACACTCACACCGACGCCAACGCTGACACCGCCCCCCAGACCGACTGGCGCGCCCACGTCAACCCCGACGCCAACGTCACAAGTGGATACTCCGACGCCGACGCAGGAGACCACACTGCCAACACCAACCGTGACCACTACCCCGCGACAGACAACAGAGCCAAAGGCGTGCCTGGTCAAGCTTTCGGTCGCGTTTGCTGTGAAACTGCGCGATAGGCCAACACTCAGCGGTAAACAGCTTGGCGTGTTGCCCGCCGGTTCGCTGCTCTATGTAGATGAGTTCCGCGAAGCCGACGGATACCTCTGGGCGCATATTTACGACGGTTGGTTTGCTGCACGCGAAGGAAGAACGTGGTGGGTTACGCCAGTATCAGGATATGAGGAATTCTGCCCAGATGTCCCTGGCTGGCCAACGGGGGAAACGCCGCCGCCGCCAATTGTACGCGGTTCGCCTGGGGTCTGGGTAGGGCCAGGGGCGAACCGCGACGAACTGATAGCGTTCGGGGAAAAACTCAAAGCCGCTGGCCACCAACCGGCGGCTACTGTTTATGGGGACAGCACAACAGCCAGCGTGTTGCTTTCGCGCGGTTGGCTGGTGCTCCGCCGTGCGGTCAGCGTGCCGGATTGCCCAGACACTGGCATTCCGCCAGACGCCAGCGCCAGTTCGTTCATTTCGCGTGTCGTGGCGGAAACAGGCACCAGCGCACAGATTGTCGTTGGTGCGAACGAGTGTACCTGGCCATCCGCGCAATGGACGGCTCGTTGGATTGCTGCTGCTGGACGCTACGCCGCGGCGTTGCACGTACGCGCACTGGTGCCCGTGGTGTGGAACCCAGGCGCGCCAGAGCTTGAGTGGGTGCCAGTGCTGCGTGATGCGTACTTGAGCGCACCGATTGCGCTGCTGTGGGGCATAAACGTGTATCCCGCGCGGGTCAACACATCGCTCATGACCGAGGACAACTGGACGCGCTACACAACATGGCGCTGGCAACTGTACCGGCAAACGCTCGAACCAGTACCGATACTCGTGACCGAATTTGCGCGGGGAGATGGCAATGAAACGCCGGAGTTTGCTGACATTCGCGCGTGGTGGCTGGCAGTGCGAACATCTGTACAAGCCGCCACGGCATGGTATGTAGCTGGTAGCGGCGGGTTGGGACATTGGCCGCGCGCCAACATGCTGGGAAAGCTGTCGCAGCTCGGTAATGCATTGCAATGAGGAGCGACCATGCGTCTGACTGGAGAAGAACGCTACCGGTTCGCGTACGACTGCGTGCGAGCGGGTGGCCGTAACTGGCGCAAAGCTCGTCGTATACTCAGTGAACAAGGCGTATACTGCCACGAAGACCTACTCACCGAAGGTCGCATCAAAGCCGCCATCCGCGACTACGAGAAACTGGCCGCGCAGTACGGACGCAATCACGTCTCCTTCGATGAAGCAATTCAATACCCGCGCGAGAACGGCGGTCGCACCGGCGACAACGATTACGTGCGCACGTATACGTATACTGGACTGATGACCGATGAGCTGGTTCGTATTCCGGTGTTCGACGGCGAGCCGCGGTTGACCGGGGACTGGGTCGTCTGCGGAGATGTGCATCTGCCCACAACAGACTATGCACTGGCAGAGCAGATGCTCGACATGGCGCGCACGTTGGAACTCAAGCGGTTACTCATTGTAGGCGATTTGCTCAACTTCGATGCCTTCAGCGCGTATGAGCACCTGGTGCCGCCGCCGTCGTTCGAGTCCGAAGTACAGATAGCAGTACGGTTCATGGCCCGGATGGCCAGTTGGTTCGATGAAATCATACTGGTGTTGGGCAATCACGAGCACCGCCTTCTCAGGCGCACCAATGGCAACATCAGCGCGTCTATGCTCAACCACATACTGAACGCATCCGCTGGTAAACTGCGCGTCTCGCCCTACGCCTACGCAGTGATCAAGAGCGGCGGGCAAACGTGGCGCGCCACACACCAGCGCAATTACTCGCGCATCACTGGTCGCGTAGCCGACCAGTTGGCGCAGAAATATCAATGCAACATCATCAGTTTTCATCAGCACCATGTGGGAGTGTTGCGCGACACGTGGAACAACTACACCATCATCGACGGGGGCGGTTTGCACGATGATACCAAGATGGCCTACGTCAAACTCGTTGACAGTACGCTGCCGAGCATGGCGCGCGGTTTTGTGCTGCTGGTGAACGGCGTTGGCCATCTGGTGACGCCTTACGCCAGCATGACCGACAGCAACGCGCTACTGACCGGTTTAAAGAAAAAGCGCGCGTGAGTCCGGTGTATTTATACTACAGTGAGCTACCAAAAGCTTCTAGCCTTTGGCAGCTCACCTCTGACTTTTACGCCCGCACAGCCAGGCAAGAGACTGATGATGTTCTGGAACGCAGACTGGTTGGCGATTCTCATGTGGTGCTACTGACGAACCTGACAGTTCCCTCGCTGGTTACGGTGTAGTGAAGCCCCGCGGCCTGCGCCGCCGCAATCAAGGAACGCTGACCAGCCATCGTTTGTTCCGCGTGGGCTTCGGCGGCGGTGGCGCGCCGATGATACTCTGCAGAACGTGCAGCCAACTCAAGCAGACGAGAGACAATTTCCTCAATCTGGTCTGTGGTCAAGCGTCCAAGTGCACCATCCAATTCCGTTGACTTTGACCGCGCCTCGGTGATCGCGGCCTGCAGCCGCGTGATGCGCGATGCCACCGCATTGCGCTCTGTGGTGCGCTCGATGAGTGCACGGCGGCAGGCGCGCAGGCTCTCGTCATGTTGCTGGCGCTGCGTCTGGAGTGCAGCCCGATGAGCGCGGATGGCGGCGGCATGGCGGGCGCGGCGGCGGATGTCGCGCCGAAAGTGGCTGAGCGCCGCGTGTCCCTCCAACTGGCGTTGGAGGGTTGCGACCTGGCGGCGCAGGTCGGCGGTGTCGTAGCGGGCCAGGCGAAACTGGCGCAGCGCTTCGTGATAGGCCTCGCGAACGGTCGGCGCAGAGGCCTCAGAAACACGCCCATCCGCCTCGAATAGAATGACCGTCGTCTTGTTGTCCTTGTGCGGCATCACGATAGCGATTGTTTTTCGCTCCGGGTCGCACCAGCGACCAGAAACGCGCGTGTTGGGACGGAAGATTGTGCTGTTCATGCTAGGTTCTCCTTCTGCGTTTTCCTTGAAATCTCCACATGGTCAGCTCTTTTCATCCCCTGTTGTTTGCAGTTCCCCAAACCACGCCTGGAATTCGCCCAGGCGTAACACCACTAGGTCATTTTCGTGGCGCTCGCCGTGTTCATGCAGCACCACGATGGGCAATTGGTCAGTGCGCGCACTGGCGTAAGCCTGCGCCAGTGCTTCATGCAACCAGTCCGGGAGGCGCTTGCGATGCTTCACTTCGATAGCCAACCAGTCATGCGCAATATCTGGCGCGTCCCCGCGCGCCCTGCCGGTTATTGGCACCCGCTGCCCGCCGAGCCTGGTAGCAATCTTTCGTTCAGTTCTTTTCCAGTTTGGCATACTGTTGACCGCTCGGTATAGTCAGTTCACGCTTTCTTGATGGCTCGCTTCCATTTTTTGGTCTACTCCACGCACACGGCTCGCTTAGGTGTCTCACACCCATTGGCTCGCTTACACCGCCCGGTTCACTTTTTCAAGCTGGCTCGCTCGTAGCCGCCAATTCATGCGTTCATCCGGCTCTGTGTTCCACCGGTTCGCTCTGTGACACCGGAATACTTGCACGCATTGGCTCGCTCAGTTCAGCCGGGCTACTCGTTGCCCACGGCCTCTACATCTGGCCACCCAAACTCCTGCGGCGCGATGTAATGATGTTTTGCATCACTGGCGACGATGTACGGCTCGCGCACGGGCAAGCCCTCCAGCTTGCGCCATACTTCCCACAGATGTGCCAGCCATAGCTTGATCATCTTCCGCAGCGCCGCGGCGTGCTGGTGCGCTTTCGTCCAATCCGGGTGCGCCTGTTCGTAGTACCCCCGCGCCTCATCGTAGACGCGGCGGTACGGCGAGTTGGTGCGCAACATGCTCGCGGCCACCCTGTAGCAGAGCGTTTTTAGGTGACGATTGAAGTGCGCTGGCTCGCCTTTCTTCAACCGTTCGGCAGCGCCATTCACTACGCCGTGTTTCTCAGCCCATAGGCCCGCAGAGGGTACTGAAAGCTGGCCTCCGGCCGCTGTCCTAGAACGGCGCCTGAGTTTCTCAGCCCATAGGCCCGCAGAGGGTACTGAAAGTCCTTTTACTCTTACGACGTCCAATTCCGGGAATTGTTTCTCAGCCCATAGGCCCGCAGAGGGTACTGAAAGATTCTGAGCGGTGACTGGCAGTTGAGCGACTGGTACGTTTCTCAGCCCATAGGCCCGCAGAGGGTACTGAAAGTACTGCAAGCCAGTTGGTGAGGCGTGGACGCTGGTGGTTTCTCAGCCCATAGGCCCGCAGAGGGTACTGAAAGTTTTTCAATCGTTCAGCAGCACCGTCCACTACGCCGTATCCGGCGTAGCGCCACAGGGCGGAGACCGTCTCTGCGCGGCGAATGTCAATCTCCGCCACCACCTGCGCCGCCAGAATGAGACCGACGCCCTTGACCTGCACCATGAGCGCGATGATAGGTTCATCGCGCGCCACATCGGCCAGGGCCTCGTCAATTTCGTCCTCGAAAGTGACCAGACGCCGATGCCACTGTTCAAGATAATGGCGGTACGTACCGTCGGTCGCGCCGCGCTCGATGGCCGCGACGCGGTTGCCGAACTGAATGCGGGTTTTCTGTATATCCGTTCGCAATCCTGTCAATGCTCTCAGATACGCGTCCATCAGCGCCCTCCCCCAATGGCCAGCAACCACAGCCGTTGCCAGTGCCAGCGCTCCCCGCGCTCCACCAGCGTCCAAGCCTCCCCCACGGGCTTGCAGTAGGGCATGGTGTAGGCGTGCTCCGTCATGGTCACTCCTCGGCCCGGCGCGAAAGGATAGGTGGCGATCAGCCGCCCCGCGTAATCGCACAACACACAGTCGACCCGTTCGTCGGTGATGGCCATCACCGGGCCGTCAGCATTGTCTGGCCAAACGAAAGTTGTTGTCATTCCTCTCCCTCCTGTGTGGTCAACAGTTCAATTAATCGTTGATTGGCACGCTCCGCTTCATCCGCGCGGGCCAGCGCTGCCTGGGCCCGCCACTCGGCGATGCGCAGCGCGCTCTCCAGTAGCTCGATACGACGGCGCTGCTGCCAGATGAACACCTGTTGTGCCACTACAATGTCCTGCAGCGCAGCGCCCAGATAGGCTTGATTTGGTACCAATTCTGGTAGATCATGTATTTTCATCGTTGGCTCCTCAAAACGCCCTACCCCGCGCATGGCGGGGTAGGGGAATACAACTCAGAACGGGAGATCGCCATTTTTGGATGTATTTAGAATATTGTTCATTTCGTCAGCGCCCATGGGTTGTTCCTGTTCCGCCTCGCGTTGCATGATAGCAGCGTAAGCATCCTGCACGGTGAGCCCTGCGCCATAGATGGCCTTCCAATTGGGCGCGTCTACCGAGCCTACCTGGAGGCCCTGTGCCTCAAGCGCCTTGACCAGCTTCCCAACGGCATGGTAACGGTTATCCGCTACATGCGCGTCTACCAGATATGTCTGGAGGCGCAGCCAGGAGTCGCTGTTCAATGGCCGGTCATCCTCCGCGGGGTGCACGGTGCTTTGCGCAGGCGGGGCTTTGGGCTTGCCCTGATGTGCCTGTTTGATAGGCGCTGGAGTGCCCGCAGACGCGGGATGCGTCACAGAGGTCTCAACGGGCTCTGGCGCAACCACAACAGGGCGCTCTACATTCTCGTCCGCTGGCAACAGCGTTCGCATCGCATCGCCCAGGCCCTCGACCTCACTTTCATCTAGCCAACCAAGGCCAACAATGCTGAGGGTAACTCGCCGCTTGGCCTTGGTTTCGGCTTTCATAACCGCATTGGCCAGCGCCTCGCCCTTCAGCCCCGCCAACGAGACCGCGCCGACGCTCTCGTCGGTGCGGCCATCAGGCATGGTAGCGCGCGCGGTCACGACATAGACGTCGTCGACCTTTTCGCGCGCCACGATGGTGATACTCACGCCATGCTTACGACGCAGTTGCTCCGCTGCGTCGCGCTTGGCATAGAGCGTCAAGCGACCATTGAGTACGATGTACTCGAACGGCCTGGTGAGAGGATTGAGACCAAGGCTCTCACAGACCGCCCGATAGTACTCGGCGCGCTCCGCCTGGCTTAGCTTACCCAGGTCGCCACCTACTACCGTCAACCGATCTAGAATACTCATTTGCCGACCTCCTAAAAGGGCAACTCATCACGTGGGAACTGGCACAGCGGGCACGGCGCCGTGCCACGGAGCACATGTCCGGATTCCAGCCGATTGATGACGTCCACCTCCCCACTGCCACGGCAGCGTGGGCAGGTGGTCACAAGCTCGTACAGCTTGTCTACATCCGACACCGGGTCTGTGTCCAGGTCGCCTAGATAGCGCAAGGGCATATCGACCTGCTCCTGGAACACCCCCGGCGGGGTTGCGTTGTAGGGCACAACCCACAGCGTTCGGGTTGTGCCCGTGATGGACACAGCGATACGCCCCCCCATGGGAGAGGGCGAAATTGACAAGATGTCATCTTTGATTTCCTGATACAGGTCTTCAAGAGAAATCTTTGGATGCAACATGGTTCATGCCTCCCCGCGCAAGCGCTCTTGCGCGAACTCAATTAACAACGTCCCCCGGGCGGCGAACATGACGCCGCATCCCACCCCTCCGGCAGGTCGCCGGAGGTGACGACAAAGGCCCTACTCAACCAAGGGTAAGGTTGAGTAGGGCCTTGGGCTAGAGACTAGCGCAGGGTAGGGCGTAGTTCGCTAATCACATTGGGGTTCTCATTTGACCAGATGACAAAGGGGTGGTTGGAGCGAATAGCCCGCCCGCTCCAGTGATGTGCCCCTCGCCGAATGCTGACCTTGTAGAGGTAAGGGGCGGCCTTGTCAATTAGCCCTGCCCAGCGGAACAGGCGGGCAATGACCTGTTCCTGGGTCGGCTCAACATAGGCCGTATGCCCTGACAATGCAATCGGGTTGTCGCCCATCCCTGACGGATAGTATGTCCTGCCCGTCGCGGAGGCGACAATCCTTGCCCCTCTCTGGGCCATTCGGTGAAGCTGCAAGACGATTTGGGCGTCGGACTTGCTATCTTTGATGTACATGGTTTTCTCCTGTTGAGGGTCTAGAGCGAGAATTCTTCTGCCAGCGCTGCCTCACTGTAGCCGCGCTCTGCCAGCAGTTTGCGGAATTTCTCTGCTGCCTTGGCCTTGCCCTTAGCCGAATATACTGCAAACGCCGCCACCCACTCTGCCTCCTCTGCTGCCTCTTGAGACCAGTCAGCGACACGGTAGCGGCGTTCAACTAGTCGGTACTGGACTGCATATGTACCAAAGACTGGCTTAACAAGTCCTACAGGGTCTTCATCCTGGCGGACTTCAACCTTTGCCCCGTACTTGGCTGACCACTCATCTACCAGCTTGCAGGTGCGCTGCAAGCCGATGATGTGAAATCCCCAGTGGTCACTACCAGTGAAGTGGCGTGGCACTTTGCATTTATCTCTCATTGCCTTATCCCTATCAGCAAGCAGGTGCGTGTACATGTTTTCTCCTCCTTTGATTCGACTTCTGAACTCGATTTGATTACAGTATATAACACTATGTGCGCCATGTCAATAGGGAAATTCCATTCATCCCTTCCCGTGTTGATATTATATAAGAATGCCAATTCATATTGCCACATCCCAAGCGCTATGATACGATAAAAACAGGAGGGCAAAACCATGGTTCGTAAAACTCAACCCAAGATGGTGCGCGTGCTGACGCTGCTTCCTCCTGAACAACTGGAAGCGTTGCGTCAGATGTCGCGCGAGAAACGCCGACCGGTGACTGATCTCATCCGCGAGGCCATCGAGCGCTACACCGGCGTGCCAGACCCGCGCTGGCGCTGAACTACTTCAGGTTACGCCAGCGCCAGTGCAGGACGTTGTCGAGCGCGTCTGCGCCCAGCGCGGAGAACTCGCCATCGAACAGCGTGGTGAATCGCGCCAGTTCGTAGCCAACCAGCCGCGCCCGACTGTCGTACAGCCACAGATAAGGCAGATTGTGCGCTACGATGTACGCCCACACGTCCAGCCAGCGCCAGTCCCACAACGGCCAGCATTCCTCGATGACGCTGACCATGCGCCTGGCCTCGATGCGTCGCCGCCGCTTCAGGCTTTCCTCTGCACGCAGACCGACAAAGTCCAGGTCGTAGCCTTCGGCGGCCAACGCTGGTAGAAGTCGCCCAATCAGGTGACGACCCATGACGTTCTGCGCTTTGCGCCCCAGACGCACGTAATCCGCCGATGTTTCCATGCGCAGATTTTTCACCCCCAGCGCCGTTGCATTGTCTAAAATGGCACGATGGACAGCGTAAGGAACGAAAGCGCGGCCATAGTCCCAGTGCAGCACCATGATCTCCGGTTCGTGCTGCAGCACCAGGTGCACCAGCGCGGTGCTGTCCTTGCCTCCGCTGTATGACACGAACGCCCGCCGGTGTGTCGTCAGTGCTTCAGCGATGCGCTCATGTGCGCGCTGCACCGCCTGCTGATGTTCCTCTGTCGTGGCCCACTCACTGAATGTTCTGCGCCAGCGCTGGTTCAAGTTCCACCTCCGCCCCCGGTGGGGCGCACAACTCGACATTCTCCGCGGCCCAGTATGGCGGGCGCACTGCCAGGGGCACCTGATCCGACCACCGCCACAACAGGCGCGTGGGGATGGGGCGCATGGCCACACCCTCACGCACCAGCGAATAGTCGTGGTCTACGCGCTCGATCCAGACACGGCGCAGCTTGCCCCAGCCCACGCGATTGTCATTCCCCACGTGCGTCAGCGGGCTGAGCAACTCTTCGATGCGCTCCGGGTCGCCGCACGCGTAGTAGGTGATGCGTTGCGCGGGCACATAAACACTGCGCAGCATCCAGGCGCGATAGTGTCCCCGCGCAATGCTGATTTTGGACTTCGCAGGAAAGCCGCGCGCCTCGAAGCGCTTGAAATACTGCAGCGAAAACATGTCATCTGGTTCGAAGATGCTGATGCTGGCGCAGTAAATATCGCCGAACCTGGCCAGCCCGGTCTCATAGGTCAGCGGCACGACCTGCTTGGTTTCCAGCAGATAGTAGTCGCGACCAAGCTGCTGGAGCAGCGCCTGGTGCGCCAGCAGGCCATCCAGGTGCAGCCACGGGTGATTGATGCACACCGGCGTGGCCAGCTCGAAGACAATGCGCAACGGCACAGTCATCCCAGGCGCTCCCCCAACACCTGCAGAACCTGGCGCATGTCATCGCCATAGTCCGCCACGAACTGCGCGTATGGAGCCGGATCGAGCTCCGGCTGATACTCAAACCGCACACGCCCATACCCGCTGGCCGATTTGCCACCGAGGTACGGCTGCTCGCGCCAGAGCGTCAGGATGTGTCCCAGGCAGGCCATCTCCAACTCGCTGGGATAGACGAGCGTGAAGCCGTGGACGAACAGCGCGCCTGGGACAAATGCCTCAAACTCGATGAGCATCTGCCGCGCCTGCTCGTCCTCAGCGCGCTCTGCGCGCAAATCATCACGGCGTGTGGCGAACGATACATCGGTGAACGTGCGGATACTGTGCTGAATACGCGCACCCGCAATGTCCGGCACCACGCCGAGATAATCTGCGTACTCGCGGCATACGGGCATGGCATGGTCTACCTTCAGGCTACCCTGAAGGTTTTGGTTGCCAATCGCTGTGCCGAACAGTGCCAGCGGCGGGAGCGTATCGCGAATGACCCGACGCAGCGCCAGGTCAATCTCGCCCCCCTCCCCTCCCGCGGTGCTCTCCAGGATGCCCCCCGTGAACAAGGCGTGGTACAACTTGGGTGTCACAGTAAGACCCAGGCGCTGCAGCAAGTCGTGCATGCATAGACGCCGCAACATGCCGCGGATGGCGTTGCCAGAGATGAACGGCAGGCGCACGTGTTGCTCCAGCTGCGGTTCCCAGATTTGAATGGAACGCAGCACCGGCACCGACCCTGTTTTTTCGTCGCCTCCATGCTGGATCGGGGTCAGCGCCTCGATCCAACCGCTCAACGTTATCGTCGTCATGACAGTTCCTCCTCTTCGCGTTCGCGACGTTCCTGACGAAACTGGCGCGCCAGCAGAGCTGCGCGCATGCTGATGTAGATATGTTCACGGTAGGCCAGCGTGAGCAACACATCCTGGTAGGGACGCAGAACCTCCATCAGCGCTATGGCGCGCGGCGGGGCGCTCTGCAGCCCCAACTGGTTGCATAGCCGCGACACGAATTCGCCCAACGTGCCGCGCGTAGCCGCCGCCCGCACACGGTGGTTCCAGATGTCCCAGGCGTTCTTGCTGGTATTCATGCGGCCCCAATTGACACGCCCGTAGAGGTGTGCCAGTAGTTCTACAAACTGTCCTTCGACCTCTGGCGTTATCTCAATCCGCGGCATATATCATCACCTCCCAACGCGGGTCACCGCGCTGCTTCACCGCACACTCAAGCACGTCCAACAATCCTGCTTCGCTGGCATAGGCATAATCCGCCACGCCATATTCTTCCTCTCCCCACAATTTGGCTTTGCTGATTTTGGGTCGCAGTTGGCCCAGCAGCCCCAGAGCCCAGACAGCATACTCCGGTGAGAGCAAGATGGGCCGGTCGCGCCAGTCTACGCCCACCCAGAAGTGCTGCGCACCCTGGTTGACATACCGCAGCAACGACAGCCAGCCCTGCTTCTGCCCGCCGCGCGTCAGGTAGATGGCATACGGCATATCTGGTGGTTCGATGAGCACTTGACGTAACAACGCGCGCGGCTCGTCAATGTCACGAAGATAGATGACTTGCTCTGAGGTGGCAATCCACGATGAGCGGCGCAAGGCAGGCGTCTTGAGTGCCACATGGCATTCGGGGCAAAGCACCGTGCCATGATAACACTGCGCCCAGGCGGTGAAGTTCCCACTGGGTTTTTCGCCGTACCCCTCCCCGGTTGCCAGACCGCACAGATAGCAAATGCCCGGTGTAGAGCCCGGAAAGGGCTTGATTGCCCCGCCCTGAGACAACAATCTGGTAAGCGTGATGGTTTGTGTTCGCTGCATAGCTATTCACCTCCAGGTCTTATTCCCCACTGGCGCTCCCACCAGGCGACCAAGTCGCCCCAATCGGCAGCAGCTTCCTCCTCACCGACTTGTGACAGGCGCTGCGCGATGGCCCGCGTCTGACGCAACGCGTCACGACGCACCCGCTCGACGTCTGCCTCGCCCTCCAGTGCCAGGGCCGCGTGCTGGCGTGCCAGTTCGCGCAAGGCCCGTCCGATAGCGTCCGCCGTCGTCGCCGCAAAGTCGCACCAGCGCGCCTCCTCACCATCGCCCATCAGCGTGTAATGAAACCCGCCCGTACGCAAGATTTCCTGATACGTCTCGCTGCTCTCCGGTCGCTGGGCGCTGCGATACAGACGCGCCAGTATCAACGCCTTGTCCACACTGTCCCCGCACAGTTCCGCCGCGCGCTCTCGCTCCTCCTCCGGCAATAGCGCCAAGGCCCGCGTGATCTGATAGGCCCGATAGATGGCCAGATCGCCCATGCGCGCCATCTGACGCACCGTCTCCGGCGCTTGCTGCTCGATGACGGAGACCTGATGTAACGTACTGGCGCCCACATCCGCCGCCTGCGCCGCCTGTCGCAGGCTGCGCCCTCGCCCACTTTCTGCCTTCTGATGATCCAAATTTGGATCATCAGAAGATTCACCTGCCAGTCCACGGGAGTGCTCCGCACGTTTTGTGCCGCGCGGAGCGCCGGGGGCCTGTTCACGTCGGGCCCGGGCCCGGGCCGCCAGCAGAGGGCGCAAGGCCAACGCCAGGCGCGCCCGCTGATACAGCGTCAGGTTGCGCCGTCCCAATTGGTTGCGAATGACCCAGACCAGCGCCTCGTCGCGCGTGGCAAACGACAGATACTGCAGGCGATAGGCTAGCCCATGCCGTTCGCACAACGCCAGCCGGTGGTGGCCGTCTAGCAGAATTCCTGTTTCTTGCCAGACCACCAGCGGGTCACGACAGCCCTCGTCTAGCAGCGACGCTTCCAGATGTTCCAGTTCGCTGTCATCCAACGGTGGAATCAACGCTGCAATTTCTTCGTCAATCTGCGGTCGTTCGTTTCCGGCCACGGTACATGTTTCCAGGTTCTGCCGCTGGCAATGAACTCGATAGTCCGACGCGATACACCATATTGCTGAGCCAAATGGCGCACTGAGGTGCGATTTTGCAAAGCGTGCTTGATTTCTTTCACTTGTTGCTCGGTGAGTTTGGCCCGCCCATGGTTCTCTCCCCGCACTCCTTTGGGCAATCTCAGTTCGTCCAGACGCTGCAACAACCGACGCAATAGTCGTTCTCCACCCAGCACCGCGGCGATGTGGCCCGCCTCAGCACTGTGTAGCCAGAGATACGCCTCAGCGCGCGTCTCCGTAGCCACTGTGTTTCGGACAACATCAAGCACTGCACGATGCAAGATGGCGGCAGCCAAACGTAATTCAGGTTCCAGGTCGTCAAGGTGTGTGACAAACATGCCGTTGCCTACTCTGGCAGCAACCAGCCCGACGCGGGATGGATGGGCAACTCCGCCTTCTGGCCCGCTTCCCCATGCCGCGCCAGCCGTAGCTCAATCTGCAACAACTCCCGGTTCACCGTCTTTGTGTCCGGATTCTTCACAGGATACCTGGTCAGGAACAGATAATCCGCCGTCGCCGCTGGATCACCGCCGCCCTTGACACCAGGCGAATGCTCATCCTCATGCGTGCGGATCGTCTCCTCGTTGCGCTGTGCCAGCACCACAAAGGCAACCTTGTGACGCAGGGCCATGTGCTGCAGTTCCAGCGCCTGCTGGCTGGTGCGCTCGAAGATGGTATCGCCGCTTCCACTCAGACGCTGCAGATAGTCCAGGCACAGCACATTAGCACCGTACAGGTTGCGATCGCGCAGCAAGATCGTGTACACGTCCGCCAATGTGCGCACCCCACCATTGGCTGGCGTCGCATCATAAATACGCAACTGGCGACCCAGGCGCTTGAATTCCTCCAGACCATATTGCACCGCCGCCACTTGACGCGGATCGAGCGCAGTGCGGTAGTTGGCACGCAATGTCAACAACTGGCGGGCGGTGATGGCATTCAGTGGCGTGCCCGCGCGCGTCTTCTCATGGTATAGCCCGTTGGCCAACAACCACTCCCCCGCCATCATGGTGACCAGTTGGGCGATGACGACCTGCTGTGGGCTCTCCAGCGTGATGATGGTGACCGATGCGCCGTCGCGCGCGGCACCCAGGGCGATGTTGCGCATCACGCTCGATTTGCGCATTTTGTAGGCCCCGGCGATCCACCACAACTCGCCAGGCTGAATACCGCCCGTGGTCTGGTCGACCCAGTTTACGCCCGTGCTCAGCCCGGGCTGCGGCTTGCTCTCCAGCAACGCCATGAACCGCTCTCCGCCGGCCAGCGCAGTCGCATCGTCGACATCGTGACCCAGTTCATCACCCAGGCGCGTGATGGTCGAGGCAATTACCTTGCGCCGTGCCTCCTCGTCAGGCGCTTTGCGCAATTCGCTGGCCGCGTTCTCGCAAATCTGCAATTGTGCATAGGCCGTGCCGCGCGTGCGCAGGATGGCCGCGTTTTTGCGCACTACCGCCTCATGGCAGGCTACCTCAGCCAGCAAGGCGCGCTCAGATAGCCATTCCAGGGGGACCGTGCCGTTGGCTTGGTCTACCACTGCGGTGAGATGTGTTGGTTGCTCGCTGAGCCGCAG
>ENA-ORXB01001272-ORXB01001272.1-sediment-metagenome-genome-assembly--contig:-NODE-1272-length-31985-cov-4.412091_pt1 | contig 31985 bp, 29 predicted proteins | sample MGYA00237863_ERZ511475 | MGnify/ENA primary metagenome ERZ511475 (study PRJEB26305, sample SAMN06343858) | sediment metagenome | isolation source: hot spring sediment | place: Canada: British Columbia... | reverse complement strand
GAGGGTCGTTTGTTGCGGATAGAGCGGGATTATGGGAATGGCAGTTTGCAGTTGGCGTATGCGTATGGGTACAACAGTGATGGTGTTCGGGTGTGGCAGCAGGACGTGCTTAGTCAGCAGGAGTATCGGTATGTGTGCCGAATAGGGTGTAGTGGTGCGCCGATGCGGGTGTACAATCGGGCGATGGGCGGCAGTAGCTGGGCAAGCGTGGAGGATTATCTGCCTGCAGGAAATGCGCTGGGGTATAGTATGAACTGGCAGTATCGGCATACAGGCGGTGAGTTGCTCATGATGGGCGCAACGGGCGAGCCGAGCGGGTACTATCTATCGGGTGATCACCCATGGCTCTGAAGGTATTCGAAGGCACTTGGGAAGAGATTCAGGCGCATCAGGCAGAGTTGCGCGGGCATCGCCTGCGTGTTATCGTGCTGCCCGAACACGAGACACCCATGCAAGAAACACTCCTGGACTTTCTTGGGGAGTTTATCGGCTGTGTCGATGGCTCTAAAGAACCTGTTGCCGAACACACAGAGCAACTGCTGGAGACAATCATTGCTGAAAAACACCGCGCGCAAGGGTTGGATGTATGATTCTCTGCGACACAGGTCCACTGGTGGCAATCCTGAATAGCAACGACTCGCAGCATGCACGCTGTGTGGCAGTTTTACGGCAATTGCCCGCAGCCCCCTTATTGACCACCCTCCCTTGCATGGTGGAGGCAATGTATCTGCTACACAGAGTGGGTGGCGCCGCAGCCCAAGCTCGGTTGTGGCAGATGCGTCGTGAAGAAAAGCTATGGATTCATCTGCGTACCTCGGAAGAGCTGGATCGGATGGAGTTTCTGATGGAGAAGTATGCTGATGTACCGATGGATTTTGCGGATGCTTCCCGGGTAGCCGCAGCGGAGTCGCTGGCTGTCAAAATAATTTTTACACTAGATAAACATTTCTATACCTATCGGATAAATGATAAGGAGTCGTTTCTAATCTATCCGTAAAGGAACAAGGCGGAGATGCATTGGATATGGTAAGAACTGGCAGTATCGGCATACAGGCGGTGAGTTGTTGTTGATGGGTGCGACTGGCGAGCCAAAAAAGTAAGCGTTTGGTGTTTGAGGGTGCATTCTCGTTAGAGATATCCCCATGCGTTGTCCAGCGGTTCCTCAAAGTCGTGCAGTTTCCAGCGTATGGTTCCGTAGCCATAGTAGGTGTCCTCTTCGGGCTGAAACACGACATCGATCTGGGTATCGGGTTCGAGAGGGTTGTCTCCCCCATCCCATAGCACGGCATCCAGAACGGTGGAGCCTTCCGGCCGAATTTTGAGGAACAGGTGCTTGCCATCTTGACTGGTGCGACTGCCAATTACATGCACGGCACGGCACAGGAAGAGTGGTGTCTCGTTGCCCTCACCAAACGGCTCCAGTAGTTTTAGCTCACTCATTAGCCGTCCATTCATCTCATGCCCGTTTACTTCCAGATCGATGAGCAGTTCCGGCATCAGGTCTTCGTCCGTCAGTTCCCGTTGGGCGGTCTCCAGAATCAGGTTTCGCAGTTCCTCCAGTCGCTCCAGGTCGACGACGAACCCTCCTGCCGCTGGGTGTCCACCACACTTTTGGCAGAGAGGTTTCATCAGGGCAAGAACACGCGTTAAGTCAAAGGTGGGGATGCTGCGGATAGAGCCGCGTGCAATTCCAGCTTCTTCCTCCAGGGCAACCACGAAGGTGGGGCGATAGAACAGATTGACCAATTTGCTCGCTACCAGCCCGATAACCCCGTGATGCCAGCCGATTGAGCGTACAAACAGGGCACGATGATGGAGCAGTTCTTCCTGCTCGATCTGTGCCAGTGCCTCGTCCAGGATTGCCTGCTGCAGTCGCTGCCGTTCGCGATTATGCCGGTCTAGCTGCTTGGCGAGCATGCGCGCCGCTTCGATATTCTCCTCCATGAGGAGTTGGAGTGCGAGGTGGGCGTCTTCCATGCGTCCCGCCGCGTTCAGGCGTGGTCCAATCATGAAGCCGATGTCGCGTGTGGTAAGCGGTCGGTTTCCGAGTCCCGCGACTTCGATTAGCTGGCGCAGCCCCACGCGCGTGGTGTGTTGCAGCCTTTGCAGCCCGTGCGCCACAAGTACCCGATTCTCGCCCAGCAGCGGCATCACATCGGCTACGGTGCCAATCGCCACCAGATCCAGCACCGACTGGCGGAACTTGTCGACTTTCAAGCCCAGTGCGCGCACCAGTGCCTCTGCCACGCGGAACGCGACGCCCACTCCGCTCAGGTCGGCAAAGGGATAGCGCGAGTCAGGGCGGTGGGGATTGACCACCGCCTGCGCGTTCGGCAGCGTGCTATCGGGTTGATGATGGTCCGTGATGAGCACTTCCAGCCCGGCGGCGTTCAGGGCGTCAACTGCCTTGTGTGCGCGGATGCCACAATCGCAGGTCAGCACGAGGGTCGCCCCCACTCGGCGTGCCGCTTCGATAGCGTTCGGGTGCAGGTCGTAGCCCTCCTGCCGGCGGTGCGGCAGCATCGGGTGTGCGGGCACACCCAGCCGTCGCAGGGTGAACAGCCAAAGCGCGGTGGCGGTCACGCCGTCCGCGTCATAGTCGCCGTACACCAGCACCGGCTCTTTGCGCTGCACCGCCTGTCTCAACCGCTGCACGGCACGCTCGCAATCGGGCAGCAGCAACGGATCGCCCAGATCGCTCAGCGAGGGGTGCAGGAAGCGATAGGCGTCCGCAGGATCGTGATAGCCACGCGCGACCAGCAGCTGCGCCATCGGCTGGCTTAGGTTTAACTCCTTTTGCAGGCGTGTTGCCTTCGACCTATCGAGCTCGCGCATGCGCCAGCGGTATCTCGCCATCTCGCTCCTCCCTGACACGGGCGATTATACCTTCCCGCCCGTGTTTTCAGGTATGATTGGAGCATGTCGATGGCGTTTCGCTATGCCATCAGTGCGCTGATGGCGGTTTTCGGACTGGCAATCATCTATTATGAGTATGGGCTGCACCATCGTCCGGAAGGCATTGTGCTGGGTAGTCTACTCATTCTCTGGGCATTTGTGCGTTTGTGGATTATTAAGCGCTATATGGTGCGGCGATAAACTGGTAAACGGACGGGGGGAACGATGCGAGTCGCGGGTTGCTGGCTGGCGATCATCTGTCTTCTTTTAACCCTGAGTGGGTGTGCCTCCAGGTCCGAATGGGTAACGCTCGCGGAGTATGCAACTTCACTCAAGGGGCGCACGTCGGGGCAACGCCATAACGCGCTGCTCGCCGCTCGCAAGCTCCACCGCGCCGAGATTGCCCCACGGGCGACCTTCTCGTTCAACGCGCGTGTGGGGCAGTGGGTGCGTTCGGAGGGGTTCAGGCGTGCGCCCGTGAGCTATGGGGGTGTGCTGGTGCCCGCGTGGGGTGGCGGGGTGTGCCAGACTTCCACCACACTCTATAATGCCGCGCTGCTTGCCGGGCTGGATATTGTGGAGCGCCATCCCCATACTATTGCTCCCAGCTATGTGCCTGTAGGGCAGGACGCCGCCGTTGCGCAGGGTATCGCTGATCTCAAGGTTCGCAATCCGTATCCTTTCCCTGTGCGCATCGAGTGCGAGGTGCAGGTGTATCGCCTTGTTTGCCGCGTTCGGGCAAAGGCGAGCCGAACCGTGATCCGCCAGACTGTGCCCGCCGTGTTGTTGCAGCGGGAGCAGACCGACTGGCAGCCCCCACCTCGTGTGGCAGGTTTTAATCCGCAGCCGGGTCGCCCAGGCGTGCGTGTGCGCCTCTGGCGCATCCGATTGCTGAACAGTCGGGAGGAGCGCGAGTTGTGCCACGAGTCGGAGTACCTGCCGCTCCCGCGCGGCATCAGCGATTGAGCGGCTGAGGTACACTCTGTTGGCACGGAGGCGACAGGTGACGCGCGACCTGCTGGTGCAGATGGAGAACGATGTGGTCCGCGCGCTGGTCAGCGCCCTGGAGAGCGCGCACCCCTTTCTCGCGGGGCACGGGGAACGGGTGGCGTCCTATGCGGTGGCGATTGGCTGCGAGATGGGGTTGGGCAAGCCGACCCTGCGCCTGTTGCGCATCGCCGCCGCGCTGCACGATGTGGGCATGCTGGGGCTGCCCGATGACCTGCTGACCTGTCCGAACCCAACACCTGAACAGTGGCAGGCGATACGGGAACATCCTCTGCTAAGCGTGCAGCTGCTACGCCGCATTCAGCGGTTCCATGAGGCGCTGGTCCTTGTGGAATGCCATCATGAGCGGTGGGATGGCAGTGGCTACCCTCACGGCTGGCAAGGTGAGCAAATTCCGCTGCCGGCACGGATCCTCGCGGTGGCAGAAGCGTTTGATGGCATGCGCACGCCGATGCCCTATCGCCCGCCACTGAGCGAGCAGCAGGCGGTCGCGCTCATCGAGCAGGGCGCAGGCACCTGGTTCGATCCGCGCGTAGTGAACGCCTTCCTCAAGGTGCAGCCTATCATCCAGCCCGTCGGACGCGAGTAGAGGCGAACCTGCGTATCTGCCCTATCCTTCTCAAAATGGCTCGTAAAGATGGAATAACCCCCACAGTCCGATGTCTACTCTGCGTGTGCTGATTGCCGAGGACGATCGCTTGACGGCGCGGGTGCTGGAACGTCTGCTGCGCCAGACGGGCTATGAGGTGCAGGTCGCCCATGATGGCGAACAGGCATGGGCGATGTACCAGCAGCAACCTGTGCCGCTGGTCATTACCGACTGGATGATGCCCAAAATGGAAGGGCTGGAGTTGTGTCGTCGTCTGCGAGAACAGCCACAGAAGGGCTACACCTATATCCTGTTGCTGACGGCACGCGACCACAAAGCGGATCGCATCGAGGCGCTAGAGGCAGGAGCGGACGATTTCGTTAGTAAACCTGTCGATCCCGACGAGCTGCATGCACGCCTGCGCGTTGCCCAGCGCATTCTGAACACCGAGCAGCACCTGCAGGAGCAGAATCGGCAGCTGCTGGAATTGAACGAGGAGCTGCATCTGCAAGCGGAGCAGCTGGAGCAATCGATGCGGCTTATTGAGTTCGCCAATCGACGCTTTAGCGAGCTGTTTGAGAACCTACCCATCCCCTGCCTCACCTTTGACGAGCAGGGCATTCTCCATGAGTGGAATCACGCCGCTGAACAACTTTATGGCTATCCCAAAACCGAGGTGCTGTTTCGCTCGATGTTCGAGCGCGTATTCACCGGCGAAGCGGCGATGTGCATGCAAAGCTTGATGCAGATGGTTTTAAGCGGCAGCATCCTGCAGGGCGTCGAATCGGAGGATTACAGCGCGACAGGCAGGGTCATCCATGTGATGCGCAGCGCGTTTCCTTTGCGCGATCCTGCGGGCAGAATCGTGGGCGGCATCGTCGCGGTGGTCGATGTGAGCGACCGCGTGGAGTATGAACGGCATCTGCAGAATCTCGCACTCACCGATGGCTTGACAGGTATTCCCAACCATCGCGCGTTTCAGGAATTTCTGGCGCAGCGGTTCACGGAGGCAAAACGCTACGCGCAGTCGCTTGCCCTGGTGCTTGTCGATGTCGATCACTTCAAACAGTTCAACGATACCTTCGGACACCCGGCAGGGGATGAGGTGCTGCGCCAGGTGGCGCAGATTCTACGGTTTCTCTCTCGCGGTGCCGACTTTGTAGCCCGCTATGGGGGTGAGGAGTTCGCCCTCATCTTGCCTTGCACTGATGGACAAGCGGCGGTTCAGGTGGCGGAGCGTCTGCGCCAAGCGATTGCCGAGGCGGAGTGGGTCTATCGTCCCGTTACCGCCAGCTTTGGCGTTGCCGTCTTACAGCCATGGATGGCGAACCACCAGCAACTTGTCGAAGCGGCTGATCAAGCGCTTTACCGTGCCAAAGCCAGCGGACGCAACTGTGTGTGTACAGCACTGGACCCAACGGACACGCCGGAGGGGTTTAGACCACCCCTCAAAAAAGCAGGAAAATCCGCGTGGAGGCAGAATCAAGTGGCATAGCGCGAGCGCATTACCTGCTTCAAACACTTGGAGGTCTGAGATGGGCCAGCTAAGGGCGGGAGCAAAGATACAGGTCAAAGCCGGTGTGCAGGCAAGCCCCGGACTGAAGCTGCTGGCGCGCCTGCTGGAGCTCAACGCGCAGGAGTTGGAACAAGCGCTCGCCCAAGAACTCGAGGAGAATCCCGCGCTCGAATTCACCGAGGACGCCAAACCTTTCTCTCCTCTCTTCCAGCCTGTCGTTATCTCTGCAGAACCCGCTGAGCCGGACGAGGATGCCGACGAGGCGACCGATGCCGACGATCTGGACAGCTGGCTAGCAGTGCCACCGCTACAGCTCAAAGAGCATGTGCATGAGCAGCTGCTGCTGAGCCTCCCTCCTGAACAACATCCAATCGCCGAGTACCTGGTCGAGTCGCTGGACGAGCGCGGCTACCTGAACACCGACATCGAGGAGGTCGCGTTGCAGCTCAACTGTACCCCCGAAGCGGTGGAACAAGTGCTGCACCAGCTTCAACAGTGCGATCCGCCCGGCGTGGGCGCACGCGACCTGCAGGAGTGTCTGCTGCTGCAGTTAGAGGCGCTGCGACGCGACCCGAACGCTCAGGAGCCGCTGCTGTCGATTGCCTATCAGATGGTGAAAACCGCCTGGCACGATCTCTGTCGGGGTCGCCTGGATCTGGTGGCGCGGCGGCTTAAACAAGATGAGGCGGCTATTCAGGGCGCGCTCCAGTTCATCCGCGAACACCTGTCGCCCTATCCAGCAGAGAGCTTTTGCGAAAGCCGTTCTCTCCTTCCACAGACAACCGCACTGGAGCCTGATATTATCATCCGCTACAAGAAGCCCACCGGGCTCCTGGTCGAGCTGTGTGGTCCATCGCCCGACCTCATCCGGCTCAGCCCCAGCTACGCGGAGCAATATCTGCTTGTGCGTCAGGGGAGCCGCCCGGCTACTCCGGAGGAACGGGAGCATATTTTTCAATATGTGAGCCGAGCCCGCATATTTTTGCAGGCGCTCCACCAGCGTCAGCAAACGCTGAAACGCATCATGGAGGTGCTGATTCAGCGACAGTTCCCGTTTCTGTTCACCGGCGACCCGCGTTTCCTTCAGCCGATGACCCGCGCGGAGCTGGCGCAGGCGACCGGGCTGCATCGCTCCACCATCGGGCGTGCCGTGCGCAATAAGTGGCTTCAGCTCCCCAGTGGAGCCCTCGTTCCGCTGGATATCTTTTTTGACGCCTCCTATCGGGTTGCTCTGCTCATTCAGCAGATTATCGATGAGCATGAGTGTGAGAGGCACTTTCTAACCGATGCCGAGATTGCGCAGAAACTTGCCGAGATGGGTGTTCACATCGCCCGCCGCACGGTGAGCAAGTACCGCAACCGCCACAAGATCGAATCTTCTCGTTGGCGCGAACGCGCCCGCCTCATCGGGTAAACTCTATTCATATAACCTGAACCACCCGGGAGGTGAAAACGAATGACGAAAACTTTCTACCTGAAGGCGGAACCGCGCACGCTGATGGGCAAAAAGGTGAAGCGCCTGCTGCGCAACGGCATCGTGCCGGGGGCCCTGTATGACAGCAAGGGGCAGTCGCAGCCAGTTCAGTTCCCTGAACGCGAGCTGCTGCGCGTGCTGCATGAAGCGGGTACCACCCACCTCATTGAGGTGGAATTAAACGGTAAGCGGGTTCCCACCCTGCTGCGCGAAGTGGATCGGGAACCGATTACCGCCCGTATTCGCCATGTAAGCCTGTGGGCGCTGCCGATGGATGAACCTATCGAGACTCAGGTACCTCTGGCTTTCACGGGTGAATCGGAGGCGGTGCGTATGGGCGGTACGCTTATCCATCCTATCGAGACACTCACCGTGCGCTGTCTGCCCAGGGACATCCCCGAAGCGATTGTGGTCGATTTGAGCATATTGAAAGAGTTCGGCGACTCGATCCATGTGCGCGATCTGAACGTTCCACCCGCGGTGCAGGTGCTGGAGGAGCCTGATGCCGTGGTCGTGACCGTTGCGGCACCCAAGCTCGCTGCCGAAGAAGAGGAGGCGGTTGTCGCTGCGGAGGAAGTCACCAGCGAGACAGAATAAGCAAGGATGCTGTATTATGAGGCAAGTGCGTCCCATCTGTCCATTCAAAAGCAGGAACAATTAATCGGGCAGCGAACCTCTTGGGCGAACCTGCATGGATACTTTTGTCGGGTAAGCGAGAAAGCGCATGCATCGCTGGGAGGTTACGCCGGAGGAAGCCGTTGCAATCCAACAGCGGCTGCGCGAACAGATCCTTCGGGATGGTCCGCCGCCTGCTGCAGGAGCCATTATTGCGGGGCTGGATGTGGGCTTTCGGGGCGAGATGGCGCGTGCTGCCGCGGTTGCTCTACGCTATCCTGATATGACACCCCTCGATCAGGCAGTCGCCGAGCTACCCGTGCAGTTCCCCTATATTCCGGGCTTGCTGGCATTCCGTGAAGCGCCTGCGATGCTCCAAGCCATTGCGCAGTTGCGCATGGTGCCCGATCTGCTTATGGTAGACGGGCATGGCATCTCCCATCCACGGCGCATGGGCATCGCCACGCATCTGGGTGTCTATCTGGACAAACCCTCGATAGGCTGCGCCAAGTCGCGCCTGTGCGGGCGGTTTGAACCGCCTCCCGACGAGCCGGGGGCGTGGACGCCCTTGCAGGATGGCAACGAAATAATCGGCGCCGTGCTGCGCACACAACGGGGTCAGGCGCCTCTGTTCGTGTCGATTGGACATCGCATCACCCTGGAGAACGCCATTCGTACCGTGTTAGCCTGTGTGCGTCATCACCGCTTGCCAGAGCCGACTCGGCTCGCCCACCTGGCTGCAGGCGGTGCGAAGGTGGTGGCAAACAGTGATCAGATGCAACTTATCGAGTAAAAAAGAGGTAGAATCGTGCCATGCGCAAAGTGAGCTGGCTTCTCGGTTGTGGTTTGCTGCTTGCGCTTGCGTTTGCCGACACAAGTGCCTCGCTGAGCAATCTGCAAGCGCATGTGCGTTATCTGGCGTCGCCCGAGTTAGAAGGGCGTCTCGCCATCGCGCCCGGTGCCCACAAGGCGGCGGACTATATTGCCCGAATGTTCAAGGAGTATGGGTTGGAACCCAAAGGGACTGACGGCTACTTTCAAGATTTTGAAATGACCATCGGCTTCCAGCCCACGAAGGAGACCTGGCTGGAGTTGCGACCGCGGCGCGGGCGTGCCTGGCGCGCGCCATCGGACGCGATTCGCCCGGTGAATCTCACTGCCAATGCGAAAGCATCGGGCGAGGTGGTCTTTGTCGGCTACGGTATTGCTGCTCCTGAACAGGGCTACGATGAATATGCCGGCGTCGATGTGAAGGGCAAGGTGGTCGCTTTTTTGCGCGGCGCGCCCGACTGGGGTGAGGGCAATCAGCTTCCCCGCGCCGTGACCAGCCTCACTCAGCGGGTGCGTACGGCTGCCGAGAAAGGCGCGATCGGTGTGTTGATCCTCAACACGCCCGATAACAACCGCCTGTTGCCTCTGGGTGGGCGTGGGCGTATGACGCGCCCCGTTGAAATCCCCGTGTTGAACTTGAATCTTGCAGTGGCAAATCGCCTGCTGCAGTTTGCTCGCCTGAGTGTGGCGGATGCTGTCGAAAAGATAAAAAGTGTGCGCCAGCCCATCAGCCAGCCTGTGCCGAACCTGCGTGTGGAGATGTCCGCCGGCATCGAGCCGCGCAAAGGGATCGCCCGCAATGTGATTGGTTTCCTGCCCGGCAGCGACCCTGTCAGGCGCGAGGAGATTATCGTGATTGGGGCGCACTATGACCATATTGGCTTCGGCGAGGTCGGCTCGCTCGCGCCGGAACCGGGCGAAACCCATCACGGAGCGGATGATAATGCCTCTGGCACCGCCGGGCTGCTTGAACTGGCGCGTATGCTCTCCGCCGACCGTGCCCAGTTGCCACGCAGCATTCTCTTTATCGCCTTCTCGGGCGAGGAGGAGGGACTGGTCGGCTCCGCGCATTTCGTACGCAACCCCACTGTACCCCTCGACAAAATCGTCGCAATGCTCAATCTGGACATGATTGGGCGCATGACGAATGACCGTCTCTCTGTGAGCGGCATCGGTAGCTCACCCCAGTGGGAGGAGATCGTTAAAGCCGCCAATGTGGAGGGACTAACCCTGACCCTCGGTCAGAGCGCGACCGGCGGCAGCGATCACACCTCTTTCTTCCTGCGCAATATCCCTGTGCTGTTCTTCTTCACGGGTATGCATCCCGATTATCACCGCCCCTCGGATACTTGGGAGAAGATTAACTACAAGGGTCAGGCGAAGGTGGTACAGATAGTCTACCGGGTAGCGCGCGCTTTGGCACAGCGTGAAACCCGCATCGCCTTCAGCCGCCCGCAGCAGCAGGAGCAACAGCCCACGCGTCGCGGGGGACGAGTACGGCTCGGTATTATCCCCGACTATACGGTGGAGGATGGCAAAGGCGTGCTGCTACAAGGTGTATCGCCCGGCTCGCCTGCCGAGAAAGCGGGGCTAAAAGCAGGCGATCGTATCGTTGCCATCAATGGTAAGCGCGTGGAGAATATTGAACAGATGATGTCGCTCTATGCCGAGTTGGAGCCGGGTAAACCCGCAGAGCTGACCATTCTGCGTGATGGGCAGGAACTCAAAGTGCAAATTGTGCCCGCTGGTGCAGAATAATCCCTATGCCCGATGCAGCCAGTGAACGGGGTGCCGCCTTTGAGTGTTCGGCGCCATGAGCTATGTGCGTCCCTTGCCCCAGCGACGCTTCCATTGGTCGAGCTTCATTAGCGCTTCGACGGGAGTGAGGGTGGCAGGGTCTAACTGGCGCAGCTCCTCGATAATCGGGTGCTCCTCCGCCTCGAACAGGGTGAGCTGGATCTTTTTCGTGCGGATGGGAGGTGCTTCTTCAGAGGGTGGAGCAAGGGATGCCTGCACCCCGCGTCGTTCGAACTCGCGCAAGATTTGCTCCGCGCGTTCAATTACCTCTGGGGGCACACCCGCCATACGCGCCACATGAATCCCGTAGCTCCGATCGGTGCCCCCCGGCAGCACTTTATGCAGCCAGATGATTCGATCGCCCTGTTCTTTGACCGCCACGCGGAAGTTCGCCACCCCTTCCAGCCGATTCGCCAGCTCGTTCAGATAGTGGTAGTGGGTGGCGAACAGCACCTTGCAACCGATCGCGTGCAGGTATTCCGCGACCGCCCACGCAATCGCCAGTCCGTCATAGGTGCTGGTACCGCGTCCAATCTCATCCAGTATCACCAAACTGCGCGGGCTGGCGTTGTTCAGAATGTTGGCGGTCTCAATCATCTCCACCATAAAGGTGGATTGCCCCGTGGCAAGTTCGTCGCGCGCTCCCACGCGCGTAAAGATGCGATCTACCAGCCCAATCTCGGCGCGATCAGCGGGTACGAAACTACCGATATGAGCAATCAATGTTATAAGTGCATTTTGGCGAATAAAAGTGCTCTTCCCACTCATGTTCGGTCCCGTCAGAATAATTAGTCGCTGTTCTGGATGCAGGTGGCAATCATTGGGCACGAAGGGGTTTTCGTTGTAGCGTTCCACAACGGGGTGGCGACCGCCGATAATCAGTAGACGATCTTCGGTATCCACAACAGGGCGCGTGTAGTGATAGCGTACAGCGTTCTCGGCGAAGGCACACAGGACATCGAGTTCCGCTATTGCGCGTGCCAGCGACTGGATCGTGCTTGCATTCCGTGCTACCTCGTCCCGTACGCGCGTGAACAGCTCGTACTCCAGCGCGTTGATGCGCTCTTCCGCACCCAGCAGGATCGCCTCCTGCTCCTTCAGGGCGGGCGTGATAAACCGTTCCGCCTGCGTGGTGGTCTGCTTGCGGATATAGTCGGGTGGCACTTTGTTCAGGTGGGGTTTGGACACCTCGATATAGTATCCGAAGACGGCATTATAGCCCACCTTCAGGCTGGGGATGCCCGTGCGTCGCCGCTCCTCGGCTTCCAGTTGGGCAATCCAGTTCCGTCCTTCCAGACGCACCTGGCGCAGGCGGTCCAGTTCGGGGTCGAAGCCGTCGCGAATGATGCCGCCTGCTTGCAGATTGGCGGGCGGGTCGTCCACCAAGGCGCGCTCCAGCAAGGTGCGCAGCTCTTCCATCGGCGCGAGGCGCGGTGCCAGGCTTTGCAGCAGGGCAGCAGGCATCTCCATCTCGTCGAGCAGGCTCTGCAGTTCGGCATACAGGGCGGGCAGTTCCTGCAGCGAGCTGCGCAGGGCGACCAGATCGCGTGCGTTTGCTGTGCCTGTGCTGGCACGGGCAATCAATCGCTCCAGATCTGCCATACGGCGCAGCTTCTCGCGCAACGCCTCGCGATGGAGATTGCGCTGTACGAGCGCTTCAACTGCGTCAAGCCGGGCATTGATTGCCTCCACATTCAGCAGTGGCTCGTCCAGCCAGCGTTTGAGCAGGCGTGCACCCATCGGCGTGCAGGTGGAGTCCAGCACCGAGAGCAGCGTGTAGCGACGCGAGCCATCCATCAGGTTCCGCGTGAGTTCCAGATGGTGACGCGCCACCGCATCCAGATACATGAACCGCTCCACCGAATAGGTTGCCAGCGTGCGAATGTGCTGGAGCGCGTGGAACTGGTTCTGCTGCAGGTAGCGCAGCACCGCCGCGGCAGCGTCCAGCCCGCATGTGTACTCCTCACAGCCGAAGCCACGCAGCGTCTCCACGCCAAAATGGTTTAGCAGGATCTGGCGCGCATCCCGTCCCACCAGTTCGCCGAGTGAAATTGGGGTGATGGTTGCGCTGGTCTGCTCGCGCAGCGTCTGGATCAGCTCAGTCTGGTCTTCAGGCACTAAAATCTCAGCGGGTTCCAGCCGAAAAATCTCGTCCAGCAGCTTTTCGAAGCGGTGTTCACCCCCGATTTCGGTGGTTAGAAATTCGCCGGTGGAGACATCGACCACGCCCAGCCCGTGCACGGGGTCGCCAATCACCGCAGCGACCAGATAGTTGTTGGCGGTCGCCTGAAGCATCGAGTCTTCCACGACGGTGCCGGGCGTCAGGATGCGCGTCACGCGCCGTTTGACCAGTCCTTTGGCAAGTTTGGGGTCTTCGACCTGGTCGCAAATGGCAACACGATAGCCCTTTTGCACCAGGCGGGCGAAGTAACGCTCGTAGGAGTGGATGGGCACGCCCGCCATCGGGATGCGTCCGTTCGTGCCGTCCTCGCGCCCTGTCAGCACGATTTCCAGCTCACGGGCGACCAGCTCCGCATCGGGTCCGTAAAACTCGTAAAAGTCGCCCACCTGCATCGCCAGCAACACTTCTGGATGCTGCGCCTTGATCCGGAAGTATTGCTGCAGGATTGGCGTTTGCGGCTTGAAGGTCTGCCAGTCGATCGCTGCCATCTATAAAGGAATTATACCCTGCCTAATCGCCTCTGTCGAAAAGGGTGCGGGTGCGATAAACACTTTGTGGCAACTCATGCACAACTCCCTTCGGGAAATTCACTGTTGTAGGCGTCTCGCAAAAGCTCCCGCAGTCCTGCTGTGTTAACGAAGTAGTTCTGCTTAAATTTTCTGAGTGCTTTCTTTATTGCTTTGCGTTGTTTATACGGCTTTGTGCCTTCTATAGGTTCACAAAAGAGGTTGAAATACACCCCATCCAAAAACGCTACATAGTGGATAGAAGCGGTTTCTTCTTTCTGTTCAATAAAGTCTATTAGTTCTTTAATCTGTTTATCCTGCGCACCCCCTCGTTCTTTGATATGCTTAGCCTCCAGTACGAACACGATAGAACCAATTTTTATCAGGATATCGGGCAGCTTACCTTGATGTGTTTTTCCAAAAGAATATTGGACATTTTGTTGTTGGGTCCAATTTCCAAATTCGTCTTTATTTCCATCAGGCAGAAAGACGCAGAGGTGTTGGGCTTGAAAATCGCTCGCCGTTCTTACTCTCGGTAATTCAGATCCTATAACCTGCTTGAGTATTTGCTGTACCTTCTGTACTCCCTTCGCTCCCTGAGAACGCGCTGAAGTGCTGTCATAGAGAGCCTGCTGAATCACATGGGTGTATCCAAAGCGATCATACAATTCTCGTCGCCGTTCACAGTACCGATGGAGCAAGGTTTCAAGCACGGTGAATCGATGTTGCTCATCAAGCTCTTTATAAACGATGTATGTCATATCCATGCACTTCCAGTAAGCTAAAAACTCGGTGTATTGCATATTGGGAGTACTGATTATTAATTCATCAATCAATTTCAGTATTTCATTTTTTATATTGCAATTTCGTTCAAGTTCACTCATTACACAATAGGCGATGATTAGCTCCCGTAGACGATCGACAGTTCTGCGATAATGATTCTGGTCGATGATCACTCTATCTCGCGTATATAATTCTTCACCGGGCAACTCTGGATTTTGGAGAGATATTTTCCAATAGTCGATATTATCTTTCAAAGCCATAAGCTCAGATCACCTCCTGTGGCATTGGATTCAAGCAAACGAACGACGGCTTCCACATCTCCTGCCCGAACAGCCTGTCTGAGTTGCTCACGCTGTGCTGACGATATATCCAGATACGGAAACGTCTCTATCAGTGCCCTCACCTGAGACAAACCCAAATATTTGCGGGTATACGCACTCTCCGAGTATTTATAAGTTGTCATAAACTCGCTATCCGTCTTCTTGCGGAAATACTCCAACAATAGATTAAAGTAATCCTTGAGTAGCAGAACATCCTCGTACGGCATTGCTGGTTCCAGGAAAATCTGGATCGGATGGGTGCGATATGGTGCTTTGGAAACCATAATGCCATCCGCTCCGAAAACTTCGGGGATGAGATAAAGTCCAGCACGTCCATCTTGTGTGCCCGTGTCCAGTGTGCGCACAAATAGAGGATTCGCTCGCACCATGTTGAAAAGGGTTTCGTCCACATAAAACAGATGCTGACGGTACTCCCTCCCTGTAAACTCGTTTGCGTCAACCACCATAAGGGGCAGATTGCCGCGATGTGACTCCATCATCTCTCGATAGAGATAATATTCAACTTTCAGAGGCCGCTTTGCCCGATAGCGAAGTGTAAACTCCTCAAACTCGCTGCCCGCACGATAATGGAATGCCGGAGATAGATAGTAATGACGGAGATGCACCTTATGATCAATCTTCAACCCATCAAATCGCTGAGGTTCGCGTGCAGGCTTCTCCTTACGCTCAAAAAAGCATATCACCACATGCACGCCAGTATGCTCAAACAGCTCTCTTTCAAACACAACCGCTTTTCGTATCTCATAAAAAGGCAGAAAGTCATCACGAATCTTGTTCGCATTAGAGAAACCAAACAAAAAATTTGACGGGATAATGTATGCCATTTTCTGGATACCATGGCGCAGGTCGTTAATAAGAGCAATCTGATAGAGGTCTTGATAGCCAGCATTAATACCCTCAAAGTATTTCAGATAGGGCTGTGTTTCTGGATGTTTTACTATATAGCCCAGGTAGAGATAAGGCGGGTTCGTGATATGGTAGACAGGTAGTGGCGATTCCAGAATCTCGGTCGGGTAGATTGCAAGCGTATCCTGCTGACGGATATTCTGTCTGGCAAGCGACTCAGGAACACCAAGCTGAACAGCTCTTCTAACACAACACTCCACCATCTCCGGCTGAATGTCATACAGAAAGATATGCTCCCTAAAAAAGTCCGCACGGTCAGCAAGCGGAACCAACTCCAGCAAAGGAAAAATCAGGTCGCCTCTGCCAGCGAAAAGGTCTACCCAGCGATATTGCGCCAGCAGCGGCTCAACCTCTGGCAAGATGTAATCTTGAAACAACCGTACAGGCGTCAGGTGTTCACCCAAAGCGCGTCGCCGTTTACGCTCAAACGGTGTCGCCATCAATTACAGTATACCCGACAGTAAAAATTGGGGGTACACTTCTGGCATGCGCATCTATACGCGGACGGGGGACACGGGCGAGACGGGGTTGATTGGCGGGCAGCGTGTGCCCAAAGATGATGTGCGTGTGGAAGCCTATGGCACACTCGATGAGCTGAACGCCGCGCTTGGGCTGGTGCGTTGCTACCTTCCGCATGAGGACCTGAACGCGCTGCTGGAACTTATCCAGCGTCAGCTGTTTGATATGGGGGCGGAGCTGGCATCGCCACCCGAGCGCGCGGCGCAGTTCGCCTCGATCGGTGAGGCGGAGGTACAAGCGTTAGAGAGCGCCATCGACCAGCTGGAGCAGGAACTGGAGCCGTTGCGCCAGTTCATTTTACCGGGTGGTACCCCTGCCGCTGCCATGCTCCATCTGGCACGCACCATCTGTCGCCGTGCCGAGCGGCGCGTGGTCACCCTCAGCCGCCACAGCACGGTGAAGGGTCCAATCATCCAGTATCTCAATCGGCTGAGCGATTTACTGTTCGTGATGGCACGCGTTGCCAACCATCGGGCAGGCGTGCCGGATGTGCCATGGACACGGGGAACCGATTAACAAACCCTCTCACCCATCCCTCTCCCCAACGGGGAGAGGGATAGACGCGGTGGAGCAAGCACGCGAACCCTTATCGTGTCGCTTTAGCCCCCTCAAGCCAAATCTTGTAGTCATGCCGAACTTGCTCCACAACAGGTAGAAAAAGAGTAGAAATCATGCGAAAACAAGCGGAATTCCACGCAAAAACGAGAAAATTTTTCTGCAAGGGTACTTTGGTTGATTCGTTGGGATTATATGGCTCTTTTGAGGGGCTGGTTAGAGCAGGAGTCGAGCAGGAGAGCAGTTATCATGAGGGCGTGTAGCCGAGATGATTCAGAACGGCTACTCGCGATTTTGCCTGAGTGATAGGCAGGGATGCGAGAGACATGACGCGGCGCAGGGAAGAGGTAGCGGCGGAACAGCTCCGTTTCGGGGAGAACGAAGCGCAGGTGCAATTGCGTCGAGCGTGGCGCAATGTGCTGCAGGCGCTGCTGCCTCAGGTCGCCATCAGCAGCCGACGCTATCTGGAGGCGGTTGAGCCGCTGGCGATTGAGGGCGACCTGGTGCGCCTGCGACTGGATAGCGCGTTCGGGCGCCAGTGGATCTATCACCGCCTGCGGCACGAGATGGAGCACCTGCTGGAGCAGCAGCTACATTTCCCCGTGCGTATCGAGCTGGTGGGTGAGGAGGAGGTGTCTACCGAAGCCCGGCACATGGCGGTACCCATGCTGGAATCGGTGCCCGCTGCGCCACCCCTACCCCCACCCCGGTTCAATCCCGAATACACCTTTGAGACCTTTGTGGTAGGCAGAAGCAATCGGCTGGCGCACGGCGCGGCGCAGGCAGTGGTCGATGCGCCCGGCAAGCGATACAATCCGCTCTTTCTCTATAGTCTGCCAGGGCTGGGCAAGACTCATCTGTTGCACGCTATCGGGCAGGCGTTTCTTGCCCGATTTCCGCAGGCGCGGGTGCTCTATCTCAGCGGCGAGGAGTTCCTGCGTCGCTATGTGCAGGCGGTGCGTCAGGGACAGGCGGACGAATTTCGCGAGCTGCACCGCAGTGTGCACCTGTGGCTGGTGGACGATGTGCAGTTCATTGCGGGGCGCGAGCGCACGCAGGAGGAGTTTTTCCATATTTTTAATGCGCTGTTCGCCACAGCGCGTCCGATGGTGCTGACCAGCGACAAGCCGCCCCGCGAGCTGCTGGGGCTGGAGGAGCGGTTGCGCTCGCGTTTCGAGCAAGGTCTGTGTGCGGATATTGCCCCGCCCGACTTCGAGCTGCGCGTCGCGATCCTGCTGGCGAAGGCGGAGCGTGAGGGCATCGCGCTGCCGATGGAGATTGCCGAGTTCATCGCCGACAAGGTGCAGTCGAATGTGCGGGCACTGGAGGGCGCGCTCACGCGGCTGATTGCCCACAGCTCGCTTCACCGCGAGCCGCTGAGCCTCGAAACGGCAGCGGAGGTGCTGCGCACCTTCTTCGTGGATGCTCAACCGCAACCCGTCACGGTACAGCGCGTGCTCGAAGTGGTTTGCCACGAGTTCGGCATTCACCCGCAGGAGCTAACGGGCAAAAGTCGTCGGGGCGATATTGTGCCAATTCGGCAGATTGCGATGTACGCCGCTCGCGACCTGACGGGCGAGCCGTGGGCGCGAATCGCTCAAGTGTTCGGACGCAACGACCACACCACCGTGCTGCATGCCTATCAGCAGGTTAGCCGGCGCCTGTCGCGCGATCCTCAGTTGCGTGCCCGTATCGAAGCCATCCGCCGGCGACTGGGTTGCAGTGAATAGCCCCCCTGAAGAAATTGTCTGCCCATGCCGATAATAAAAGTAGCCGTGTTTCAAGGCGGCGCCGCGGTGTGGGAGAATCGAACTGGCAGCGTTGGCTTCACGATAGGTGGACGCCTGTACAAAGCCCGCGTCTGGGGTATCAACGGCTCGGAACCCCTTGACTTTTATGTCCCCAATGGGGTATGCTTAAAGCGTCGTTGGAGAGGAAGTAGCAGATACCCCTAACGCCAAGGCAAGGATGCCGCCAGCAATTGTACGCACGCAGGAGGCTTCGGGTTTGGCAGCCATTGGGTTGAACCCAAATGGACAGCTGTCCTGCGGCTACCTGGTGGCAAGGTAGCTGTCAGTCAATGCGAATAGCGGATGCGCTCCACACTGCCACAATCTGCCTGTGTCTGTGAGACACAGTCTCAATCAATCTCTTTGCAGGGAGGTGAAGTAATCAATGGTAAGGGATAACGGTCTGGATACACGCCCACAGGTCGCGTTTGTAAGCACCTACCCGCCCACGGAGTGCGGGCTGGCAACCTTTACGCACGATCTGTTGCAGGCGGTGGAGCGGCAGGGTTGGAGCGGGCTGGTCATTTCGGCGGATCACGACGAGCGAACGGAACCTTCCGATCCCCGCGTGATTTACCAGATTCGACGCGAATGGATTGGCGACTATGTGGAGGCGGCGGAGCTGCTGAACCGCTCCACCGTGCGCGTGGTCAGCTTGCAGCATGAGTACGGCATCTTTGGGGGGGAGATGGGCGAGTATATTTTGCCCTTCCTCCGCCGCTTGGAGGTGCCACTGGTGACCACGCTGCACACGGTGGTGCCGCGCCCTTCCGAGCTGATGCGCGACCTGCTCCGCAAGATTGTGCTGCATTCCGATGCGGTGGTGGTGATGGCGCGTACAGCGGTCCATCTGCTGCGCACGGTGTATGACCTGCCCGTGCAGCATGTCTATGTGATCCCGCACGGCGCGCCCGAACCGCTGCCCATCGCCCCGCAAGATGCCAAAGCCAAACTGGGACTGCTGGGACGCACCGTGTTGAGTACCTTCGGACTGGTCAACCCTGGCAAGGGCATCGAGGATGTGATTCGCGCCCTGCCGATGATTGTGAAGCACTTCCCGAATGTGCTGTATCTTGTGCTGGGTGAGACCCATCCCAAAATCCGCGCACGCGAGGGTGAGCAATATCGCGAGATGCTAAAAGCGGAAGTGAAGCGGCTGGGGCTGGAGCGCCATGTGCAGTTTGTGAACCGCTATCTGACCCTGGATGAGATCCGGCTCTACCTGCGGGCGACCGATCTCTACATCACGCCGTATCACAATCCGGACCAGATTACCAGCGGCACGCTGGCGTATGCGCTGGCGTCCGGTTGTGTGGTGATCTCGACACCCTATCTGTACGCGCAGGAAGTGCTGGCTGACGGAGGTGGCATGCTGGTACAGTTCCATGACCCCGACTCGATCGCCAGCGCCGTGGTGCAGCTGCTCTCCGACCCCTATCTGTTGCGCTACCATCGGGCGGTGGCTCAGCGCAAGGCGGTGGGCATGAGCTGGGACGCTGTGGGGCGCGCTTACGCCCAGCTCTTTGAGAAGCTGGCACGCCCGCTGAAGTACCCGCTCAGCGCCGTGCAACCGCAGCCCCTTTACGCAGAGCTGGAGCAAGCTGTTTCGTAAGGCAAGGTATTCACGCCACCCCTGCGCCGGCTGATCGCCCACTTACCCAACCCCTCTCCCCAGCGGGGCGAGGGGTTTTGCTCCTTACCCTGACCCTCTTCCCAGAGGGGAGAGAGAGTTTTTGCCATTTTCATCGGGCAGACACACACAGCCCCCTTGACAACCGCCCTAAAATGTGCTATAATAGAGCATCCTTCCAACGGAGGTACCGAGCGATGATGAGAAAGGCGAAGTGGCTTGGAGTGATGGGCGTCGCAACGGCGCTCGTTAGCTTGTCGATGGCACAGACGCTGGTGCAGAGGCTGGAGGAAGGCGGTAAGATCTCCTTCCGCCTCAACGACTCGCCCTACTGGATCCGTGTGGGTGTCCAGTGTAATATCTCGGCATTTCAGGGTGGTATTGGCGATCAGGCACCCATCTGCAAAACGCTCTCTGACCTGAATGGTGATGGTGTGGCTCTCGATTTTCAGGTGACAATCCAGGAGATTGTCAACACCATCCAGTCCAATGAGCTGGTGAACTTCATCGGCACACCAGTGGGTCCTGACAAAGTGCGCTGGACCGCCGATCGCGTGTTCGACCCACCCCACTGCACCTACATCGCGGGCGGCGTGAACCAATGGTTCAAGGTAACCCGGGTCTACGCCGACTTCACGATGCAGATCTCAGCGGGAAGCTGTCAGCGCGATCCCTACAACTGTCGCTGCGGTGATTTGACGCTCACCCCCGTCGGCAACGACCCCAACAACGACAACATCAACTACATGGGATTCAACGGGCTGCTGATGCAGGGGGGCGATTGTAATACCGGCGGTCCTATCCCCACCTGTGCCCGTACTTACGCTATCAACCTCGAAATCTACGGAGGCGGACTGTTCGGCAAGGGGGATGTGAACGAGGACTGCACCGTCGATGACGCTGACCTGCTGATCGTGCTGTTCAACTTCGGCAGCAGCGGTGAAGGCGATGTCAACCGGGACGGCGTGGTGGACGATGCCGATCTGCTGATTGTGTTGTTTAACTTCGGCAGCAGCTGTTAACTTACACCCAGCCTGTCCCAATCGGACAGGCTGGGAACCTCAAAAAGCAGGAATCTTGACCAATGGGTAGAATATAAGCGTTGAGGAGGTCATCGAGCGATGAGGCATCGTGGGTTCACTTTGATCGAATTGCTGGTCGTGATTGCGATTATCGCCATTCTGGCGGCGATCCTGTTCCCAGTGTTCGCGCAGGCGCGTGAAAAAGCGCGCCAGACCCAGTGCGTCAGCAACATCAAACAGTTCGCCCTGGCAGTATACCAGTACATTCAGGACTACGACGAAACCTTCCCCCCAAGCGTCTATCGTGCAAGTGTGGGCAATCAGGAATGCGTGTTCACCATGGTTGCAGCGATTCAGCCCTATGTGAAGAACGACGCGCTCTACGAGTGCCCCTCTGCACGTCAGGCAATGGATATGGACCAGTTCTGGAGGGATCTGCTTGGCATCCCCGACTGCTCCCGCTTCCGCTGGTTTAGTTATGTGGCGAACTTTGACCTCTTTGAGGATCCTCCAGGTAATCGCGTAACCAATGGGCAGAACCTGCCAATCAGGATGGCGGAGCTGGAGTTTCCGGCAGAAACCACTGCCTTTCAAGATGGTTATTTAACGGTTCAGCATAGCATTTGCCCGCTGTACGAAGGAAGCATTGAAGGGCGGCATAATGAAACGGTTTCTGTCGGGTATGCCGACGGGCACGCCAAATCGTTAAAGGTTAGGAAGGGCGTCTCACAGTGCAAAAACATCAGCCAGAAACTTTTCACGGTTTGGTGTGTGCAATCACCACCCTATAATCGCCGCTGCGGTAGTAGCATACAAAATTGTGATCCTAACTCTCCGCAGCCTATACTCGGTTCACGCGAGTTAGAAGGCATTCCCTCGGAGGATCAGCAGGGTAAGTGCGTCAAATCACTGCGTTAAATAGTCCGAAGCCTCTCTTTTGGGAGAGGCTTCGGATGCCAGCTATAAAACAGAACGACGAAGGAGGTATAAGACAATGAGACGGCACAACATGCTGCTGTTGAAAGCGACAAGCAGCGAATTTGGTTACAGCGCACAACTGTGTGTCCAAAGGATTTACGGTTTGTTGGCGTTTCTTTGGCTAACGATACTAACGAGCGCAGTTGCGGATAATCCTGATTTTGGCTATATCGATGTCAGCGGTGCACACGGTATCGGTGTTAGGCTCTTTGATTATCCCCCTGTTGGCGATTACGTGTCAGGGTACGAACCTCTAAACTGTAGAAATTGTAGTTGGGCGCTTGCCCTCAGAGGCGTAATGGCAAAAAGCTATATCTTTACTAGGCAGCCTCCCTGTCGCTCGTCCCATTCTGGTGTAATAGTACAAATGGGCGTTTCAGCCCCTTTGAATGGTAACCCATTAATGATGAGAGCTGGTGCAATAAATGTTGGTGGAATGCTTGCAATGCACAATGCGTTTCGCGAATGTTTTAATGACGGTTCCTCATTAGCTAGTGGTAGTGCGGGTAGTAATAAATTTGTTAGCATCACTTTTGAGGTGCAGAAACAAACCATAGTTACTATGGTCGGGTTTGTGGTGCATGCACTGACCTTTGGCGGGTTTACGAGACCTTCAGGGCGTATTGATGGTGGAGGTGAATTAATTGCTTCGTTTGCATTAAACCGTGTGATAGGTGCTGGAGAAGAAGCAATAATATCTCGCTATTTCTCAATAAGGCAAAGACTCGACGGTTTCGAGAGCAAATTTGTCCTTGATCCTGGCACCTACAGAGCTCGTTTTTCAGCAAGTGTGCACAACGGGGTTCTCGGTGTAGCGGGCCCACCGGATATTCCTGACGACTCTTCTACTACCGTCGTCGGTATGGCATTTGGAGACACTGTTGCGATGTTTGTTATTCGCCACCCTATGCGTGTTCCTGAAGGCTACAGTGCGTACCAGGTACTACGAGCTGATGTTAACAATGATGGTTGCATCGACGATTCTGACTTTTTACATATTCTTCTGAATTACGGTAGACAGTTTGTCTACATCAATGAGGATAGTGCAAACGATGGGATAATTGATGAAAATGATGTCATTGTTGATCTAGAAGGTATATCAGCTGATGTGAACTTTGATGGTGTGGTAGACGATAGTGATTTACTACAAATTCTTATGTTGTTTGGACATTGTTATCTTGAATAAAAAGCTAAGTGGACACTTGGATCGCTAAACAGTCTTCTGACCTCACCCCTTTTTGGGGTTCTCCTCAGCCTACACGGGGGAACCCCCTTTTCTATTTCTGCAGAGCGACTGCGGTCTCTTCAAAAAGGTACTTGTCCAGCTGCGCATCGTCGGGGATGGGGATGGGGTATTCCCCATTGAAGCAGGCGAGACAGAACCGCTCGCGCGGCAGACCACTGGCACGCAGCGGTCCCTCGATGCTCAGGTAGCCCAAGGTGGTCGCCCCGATCTGTCGGCGCACATCCTCCACCGTGTGATGCGCGGCGACCAGCTCCCGCTGGGTCGCCATATCGATTCCATAGTGGCAGGGGAAGCGGATAGGCGGCGCGGTGATGCGCATATGCACCTCCTTCACGCCCGCGTCAAAGAGCAACTTCACAATCTGGCGCGTGGTCGTGCCCCGCACTATCGAATCGTCCACCACCACCAGCCGCTTGCCCTCTATAATCTCGCGCAGGGGAGTGAGCTTCAGGCGCACGCTCAGCTCGCGCATGCGCTGATCGGGCTGAATAAAGGTGCGTGGCGCGTAGCGGTTCTTGATCAGTCCCTCGCCATAGGGGATGCCCGACTGCTGGGCATAGCCGACCGCGGCAGGCACGCCCGAATCGGGGATGGGGATTACCAGATCGGCATCGGCAGGATGTTCTCGCGCCAGCTCCATGCCCATCCGCCGGCGCACCTCGTAAATCAGCTTGCCATAGAGGTGGCTGTCGGGGCGCGCAAAGTAGATTATTTCGAACATGCAGAGTGCGTCCCGCTGACGCGGCACGCCCTGAACGGAGCGCAGCCCGTTCGCATCGATTATCACGATCTCGCCCGGTTCCACTTCGCGAATGAGCTGTGCGCCCACCGGGGGCAGTGCGCAGGTTTCCGATGCCAGCACCCACGCCTCGCCCAGCCGTCCCAGACAGAGCGGGCGGATGCCGAACGGGTCGCGCACGCCAATCAGCTGCGTGGGGGTTAGAATCGCCAGTGAGTAGGCGCCGCGCACCTGCTGCATCATCGCCCGAATCGCGTCCACTATATCGCCCCGATAGGCGCGGGCAATCAGGCGCAGGATGACCTCGGAATCGTTCGTGGTCTCAAAAGCTTCCCCTTCCGCCTCCATCGCCGTGCGCAATCGGTGCGCATTCACCAGATTGCCGTTATGCGCAATCGCGATATTGCCATCCAGCGTGGGGCATGCAAGGGGCTGCACATTGCGGATGGTCGATGAGCCGGTGGTTGAGTAGCGGGTGTGTCCCACGGCGATATGCCCGCGCAGATTCTGCAAGATTGGTTCAGTGAACACGCGCGTGACCAGCCCCAGGTCTTTATACATGCGCACCGTTTTGCCGTCGGAGACGGCAATCCCCGCGCTTTCCTGCCCACGATGTTGAAGCGCGAACAGCCCGAAATAGGTCAGCCGCGCTGCGTCCTCGCCGGGGGCATAGATACCGAACAGCCCGCACTCCTCACGCGCCTCGCCCACGACACCTCTATTGTACCCGTCCCATAGGGTGCCCACGGGGTGAAACCGGCGCAACAGGTATAATCCCCGTCGGGATGATGACACGGCAAGCGTTTGATGCGGAGCTGAAAAGCTTGGAGACGAAGGTGCTGGCGATGGCGAGCATTGCGGAGGGGATGGTCGCCGACGCAGTGGAGGCGCTCATGCGAGGCGATATGAAGCGTGCGGAAACGGTGCTGCTGCGCGATGACGAGGTGGACCAGATCGATGTGGACATCGAAACGCACTGCCTACGCCTGCTCGCTTTGCAGCAGCCAATGGCGAGCGACTTGCGCGTGATTGGCACCATCATGAAAATGATTACCGATATTGAGCGCATCGGCGACTATGCGGTCGATGTCGCCAAAGCGGCGCGCAAGATTCAGGATGAGCCGAAGGTGACCCAACTGGTGGACATCCCGCGCCTTGCCAGTGCAGCGCGTCGGATGCTGCTGGACAGCATCGAAGCGTTCGTGAAGCGCGACCTGCAACTGGCGCTCCATGTATGTCAGCAGGATGATGAAGTGGACACACTCTATCGGCAGATTCGCACCCAGCTGCAGGACACCATGCGTCAACATCCCGAATATGTGACGGCTGCCTCCTGGCTGCTGCTGGTGGCGCACTATCTGGAACGCATTGCCGACCACGCGACCAATATTGCGGAGCGCGTCTGGTTCATGGAGACGGGGCGGCTGGAGCAGCTCGCCAAAAAGCACAAGAGTGGCAGTCTGGAGGAGGCGTACGCCGAGGCAGCTCAGCACGCGCTTGAGCACCAGACGCATGAGCACCATTCAGGCTAACCTGTTCGCCCTGCAGGAGCGTATCGAATCGGTGTGCCAGCGCATCGGGCGCGACCCGCAAAGTGTTCGACTTGTGGCGGTGAGCAAGGGTGTGCCGGTCGAGCGCATTCGCGAAGCGTATGCCTGCGGGCTACGTGCCTTCGGTGAGAACTACTGGCAGGAAGCGCGTGAAAAACTGCCCCTGCTACCCCCCGATATCGAGTGGCACTTCATCGGGCACCTGCAGACCAACAAGGTGAAATATGTGGTCGGGCGATTCCATCTCCTACATGTTGTGGATAGGGTATCCTTAATGCAGGAGATACAGCGTGTCGCGTCGAACAAGGGGATGGTGCAACCGGTGCTGATTGAGGTGCGCCTGTCGGACGAGGCGACCCGCGCTGGGGTCTTGCCCGAGCAAACGCTGGCACTGGCGGAGGCGGTGAGTCAACAGCCGAACCTGTCGCTGCAGGGGCTGATGGGCATCGCGCCGTTGACCACGGATGAGTCGCGTATTCGGCAGGCGTTCCGCACCTTGAGGCAGCTGTTCGAACAGCTGCCCGAACCGCACCGTCGCTGGCTCTCGATGGGCATGAGCCACGACTTCGAAATCGCGCTGGAAGAGGGCAGCAATCTGCTGCGTATCGGCACCGCGCTGTTCGGAGCGCGGACATAGCGCATGGGCTGGATGCCCGTGCCATACCCAGCACAGGGAGGGACCAAGATGAGCCATTACTATTACGATGAGCCGGAACAGGAGGAGCGCGTGGGGCTTTGGACACGCCTGCGCAACTGGTTCAGCCGTGTGGAGGACGAGGCGCTGGACGAGCTGCCCTATGAGTCGGGTGGGCGCTATCGCCGATTCCACCCCTATCATGTCTGCGTGCGGCGCGAGGTGCACAGCCTCGAAGATGCTCGCCTGATCGCCGATGGGCTGAAAAGCGGCGTTCAGCAGATTATCAATCTGGCGTCGACGCCGCAACCGACGCGCGAGCGCGTGATCGACTTCCTGAACGGGGTCGTCTATGCGATCGAGGGCAGTGTGGAGAAGGTGGGCGAGCATGTGTTTGTATACGCGCCACCACAGGCGATCATCGACGCGCCCACCGCAACGATGCGCCCTCGTTCTGTGTCAGGCGAGTAGCAAATGAGTGGCAGCGGGTAGCCTTGGCATGCCCGCCACCAGCTACTCGCCGCTCACACGGGATCGGCTTCGTTCAGGTGTTCACGCCAGTGCACGCCGTACTTGAGCATCAGCCGCTCAAAGTCGCGTGCACTCATCAGTTTGATGCGGATGTCGGGATAGAGCGATTGTAGCAGCGCGATTTTGCGCCGCTTGCGACGATTGAGGTTTGCCCGACGCACCGTTAGCTCGATATAGAGGTCGTAGTCGGGCAGGTAGAAATCGGGCGTGAACGACTCCTTCGGATTTCCTTGCTCGTCGGTGCGAAGCACGAAAGTGCGCGGCTCATACTCCCAGCGGATGCGGTAGTAATCGAGCAGGCGTGCGAACGCCTCCTCGCTGGGATGCATGAACGCCACCGTCGCCCTGCGACTGCGCACGCTATATATGCCTCCTTAAAGGCAATTATACCCCAACGGGTGGCATAAAGCAAACAATTTCCTAACACCCGCCGCCAAAATTGAACAACACCATTAGCAGGTCGGCGTCGTCCACTACGCCATCCCCATTCAGATCTTCGGGTAAGTCGCCCGTCTGCCCAAAGGCGAACAGTACCGCGAGCAGGTCGGCGTCATCAATGCAGTCGTCGCCATTCACATCGCCCAGCACCAGTGCCATACGTAGATAGGGGTCTATTGTATCGCCCCCTGGCACCAGCACATTGCGGAAAGTGCGTGAAAGCGCGCCCTGCGGTTTGACCCGCACCTGCCAGACGGGCAGATAGAAACCCGCATCGTTGAAAAAGGCGAAGCCGGTGGACGGATCAAGAGGAATGCGCCAGATACCCTCTGCATCAGCACGCGCAGCGAAAGTGATACTGAGAGTGGTAGCAGGGTTAGAGACCTCCACTTCAACAGGGCGTCCTGCCCCGTTATTCGCCAGCAGCCCAATGAGCAGGGGCGCATCCGATTCCTGATGCGCGAAACGGAGCAATGTCAGTGGCTCCCGCCCAAACTGCATGTCTAACGCGCCGTAGAAAAAGCGATGGGGAGGCACCTCGGCAGGAATGACCAGATCAAACTGCTGGGACGCGCCCACCGACAGCGAAATCGGGGTCGTCACATCGGGAGGGAACTGCTCGGGCCAGCCAAGCAATTCCGCTCCGCAGTTGAGCAGGCGGTCACCACGCAGATACAGCAGCAGAATTCCGGAGAAGGGCACGGTCCCGCAGTTCGTGATGCGGAAGCGCACGAACCGCCGCCCATCAGCCGTGCGCAGCGACGGATAAAACTGCCAGCAGGCGGAGGGGCGTCGAACGGGTGTGGTGTCCCGTTCCCAGCGTAAATCGAAAGTACCGGTCGCCCCTCCATTCCACTGGGCGATCTCATCACAAATCGTCCAGTAGGTGCCGGGAATGACCCCTTCCGCATCGATCTGACGCTCGACCGCACCCACGAAGAAGTGGTCCAGATGGGGCGGTGGCGGGATAGGCGCGGGTGGATACTGCGCCTGGTCGCGCAGCAGCCCCTCCGAATCGATGGTGGTGAGGTCATAGCGCAGGGTGGGGATGGGAAAGGCGGCGCGGAACCGTAGGCGGGTGAGCTGCTGCAAGCCCCCACCTGGGGTCGGTACATTTAACTGCTGCGTTTGCGCCGAGTCCTTGGGTGTGTCCAGCACCTGCAAAATCTTAACCCGCACCACATATTCCTGGGTTTGTGTGCCTTGCACCACCCGAAACTGGATATAAAAGTCTTCGACAGGGGTTTTCGTATTCATTTTGAAGCGGAAGGTGCGATTGCCACCAGGGGGGATGCGGTCGCTAACGGTGTTCGCCTGGAAGCGGAGCGCTTTCGGAATAGCGTCCCACGGTACATCAGGGAAGGCTGCCCAGCCACTGGGCACAAAGGTCGCCTGCAGCACATTCGCCGTACTATACAGCACATGGAGCTGATCCACCGCCCAGCCCGAACCGTTGTTATTGACCACCTGCATCTGGTACTCAGGCACAGCGGGATTGAACAAGCTGAGCGTGATGGATACATTCTGTTGGGCACAAGCCACCGCCCACAGAATCGCCACGGCGATACCAAGCCAATATCCTTTCGAACGGTTCATGATCGTAAACACTCCGTGCTTGCTATTATACCTTGAAAATCCCCCTCCTTCCGCGGAAGGAGGGGGATTGGCAGGCACGGCAGGGCTTGTTTAGCAGCCTTGACCGAAGTTGAACAGCACGATCAGCAGGTCGGCGTCATCGACAATGCCGTCACCGTTCACATCAGCGGCAGGATCGCTGGTGCCAAAGGCAAACAGCACGATGAGCAGGTCGGCATCGTCGACGCAGCCGTCGCCGTTGACATCGCCTTGTGGTGGAGGAGTGCCGCCCGATTCACCGTCGCCACCCATTACGACCTCTTCCAGAACCCAGCCGGCGGGCGTCTCGACGGGCAGGTCAAAGGTTGCCGGCACGGGGATCTCGGGCGGAACAGGCTCGCCCACTCGAGGCCAGGGCAAGCTGGCGAACTCGCCGCTGTTCTCCGATTCGACCACGATGCCGTCCTGGTGAACCAGGTGCAAGCGGGACTGCTGCCCGGACCACCCATGCATTTTTATGAGAGTAACATGTCCCCTGCGAGGGGGTGGACCATCTCGGATTATCCGGGCACTATCTCCCCAGCCGTCGCCGTCCACATCTTGGTATTCCCAGTTGAAGCCGCTGGCTCGCAAGTCGAACAGCACTACCTCGCGTGTCTCACCGGTGGCAGGATTGCGCAGGTGTAAAGTTACTGGGTCATGGTTCCGTACTCCACACTCGCCACCCACCACATCATCCAGTGCAGGCTGCCACCGGATAAGACCGGTGGCGCCTGGTGTACCGCACAGGATGGTAAGGTGTGATTGGGCAATGGCTAAGGCGCCAAACCTTCTGCACCGCACACAGGCGCGCCCGAAAGCCTCGTGCAACCCCTGGATGCAGTTTGTGCCCGGAATCGGGTCTACCTGAAATCGTGCACAGGCGATGGCGAAGGCGCAGTCCTGACCCACCACAACATTCGCACACTTCGTGTCGGTACTTGGAATTGGGTAGAGCGCGGTGCCGCTATTCGTGTTGGTGGTTAGTGGATTCCATGCGGACGCTCGAGTGAACCAGGACCATTGCACTGCTTGGACGCGACAGTTGTCCAGACATACCCTGAAGTTATGCCGAACACGGAACGAACAACACCGAACATTTTGCGCCGTTGCTGGCGCCCAGAGCGACGCAAAGAGCGCGCTCACGACAAGCCCGATACTCCAAAAGTTTCGCCGATTCATTGTTAGACCTCCGTTCTTTAGATTGGGGAACCCGTGAGCGTGTTCTCGCTCTGTGAGGAAGGCATCAGCAAGGCGTTCCGTCTTGCTCGCTTTCACTCTGTCCAGGCTCCATGCTATTTAATGCAGCGGAATCCCTGAATGTACCCGCGGCGTGGGCTTTTCCTATGCAGAAACACTCCCTTTCAGGGATGCGCCGTCCTATTTTAACCCATTTGCATCCCCTCATGTTCCCGATTCGCCCCGTAAATTTGCCAGATTCTCCAGGCAGGTGCGAAGCCGTTCGCGGGCATGCTGGCGTGCGCGGATAATGGCGCGGGGTGTCAGCCCCAGCAGCTCGGCAATCTCGCGGTCGCGCAGAGGTGCTCGCTCAATCAGCTGCCGAATCTCTGCGCAGGTTAAGTGTTGCTCCAGACTCGCTCCACCAGCGTCCAGCACCGCCTCCGCAAGATCGGCGTCCAGATGGAGCAGGAACGCCAGCGCGTGATGGCGTGGCATGCTCTGTAATCCCTGCGCCACCGCTTGAAGGCATGCCTCATCCTCGGGCGCACAAACATCATCCAGAGACCCCCGCGGCTGATGGTGGAGTGGCAGTGCCTCCAACGAGACCTCTGCCTGTTGCCGTGCGCGAAAACGGCAATAGATACGATGTGCCACCCGCTTGATGTACGCCATCAGGCACGGCTCCCAATCTTTGGCACTGTCGGGCACTTTGAACCGCAGCGTCGCAATCATTACCTCGCTCAGGATGTCCTCCAGATCCTGCTGGTTCAGGGGGCAGGCGCTGGCACTGTTCCAGCGCATCAGCCAGCCCCATGCGTGGTTTCGGGCGAACTGGAGCAGCTGCTCGGTCAATCGCTCCCGCCACACTTGCTCAAATGTCTCACCATAGTACTCCGTCATTGCTGTCATCCTCGTCACACCTCCGCGTATGGTTCTGGCGGAAGTGTACGACAGGGCACTGAAAACGCACTGAAAACGCACTGAAAATCGCGAAAGGCAAGCGGTACAATAGAATCGCGATGCCTTTGCAAGGCTGGGCGCTGGATTTGGGGCTGGTCGGCTATCGGCAAGCGTATGCACTGCAGTGTCGTCTTCACGAGGCGCGTCTCAGGGGCGAAATCCCCGATGTGCTGTTGCTGCTGGAGCATCCTCCCGTGATCACGCTGGGCAAGGGGTTTCAGGCGGAGCATCTGCTGTTCGCGCCGGAGTTTTATGCCGCGCGCGGCATAGAAGTTTGCCCAACCGATCGCGGAGGTGATGTAACCTGCCACATGCCGGGGCAACTGGTGGGTTATCCGATTCTGGATCTGCGGGCGTATGGGCGCGACCTGCACCAGTTTTTGCGCCAGCTGGAGGAGGTGCTGATTCGGACGCTGGCGGAGTACGGCATCGAGGCGGGGCGTGTATCGGGCTACACCGGGGTCTGGGTGGGCAACGAGAAGATTGCGGCAATCGGGATTAAGGTCGCCCGCTGGGTCAGCATGCACGGCTTCGCGCTGAATGTGAACAACGATCTGAGCCTGTTCGGGCTGATTGTGCCCTGCGGAATCACCGATCGGGGCGTGACCTCCATAAGCCGTCTGTTAGGGATGCCCGTGTCGATGGCGGAAGTCAAAGCGCGGGTGATTCGACAGTTCGAAGCGGTGTTTGGTCTGAGTCTGCACGCTCCAGAAACGCCTTTAGAACTGGTTTCAGCTGCGGTTTAACACGCTCCACCAGGAACGAATCGTGCCCCCAGGGGCTGTCGATAATCACATGCTGGGCGCGTTTGCCCAGAGTTTGCAGCACCTCCACCGCTGCCTGCTGGCCGCTGGGCGGAAAGAGCCAGTCGGAGGTGAAGCTAATGAAGAGTATTTCCGCTTCCACGCGGCTCAAGGCACGCGATAGGTCGCCCGCGCCATAGGTGGTGGCTAAATCGTAGGTGTCCATCGCCCGTGTGATATAGAGGTAGCAGTAGGGGTCGAAGCGATTGACGAAGGTGCTGGCTTTGTATTCCAGATAGCTTTCCATCTGGAACGCGACGCCCCAAAAGTCGGGTTCGGGGTGCGCCTCGCGTCCGAACTTGCGCCAGAGCGCATCCTCGGACAGGTAGGAGATATGTGCCAGCATGCGGG
>ENA-ORXB01001269-ORXB01001269.1-sediment-metagenome-genome-assembly--contig:-NODE-1269-length-32040-cov-5.821481_pt1 | contig 32040 bp, 28 predicted proteins | sample MGYA00237863_ERZ511475 | MGnify/ENA primary metagenome ERZ511475 (study PRJEB26305, sample SAMN06343858) | sediment metagenome | isolation source: hot spring sediment | place: Canada: British Columbia... | reverse complement strand
TTCCTGCGTTGACCCACTATGTGCGCGAGGATATGGGTTCCTATCCCTTTGAGATGTGGGCCCGCGCAGGCCGCGAGATCGGCGCGGCGTATGCAAAGGCCGGGAGCCCCCTTCAGGCCCTGGCCAGCATGGACCCTTCCGTGCCGGTCTTCCATCTGTATGCGCAGCCAGAGGACCCAGGATACCTGGCTGCACAGCGCTCATTCAGCGCCGCGCATCCGTGGTTCCAGGTATCGAAGCTAGAAGCGCGTAGCCACTTCCCCATGTACGAAGTCCCCGACGAGATGGCCATGGCCATCGAGAGGTTCGCCGCTTGATTCCTGGTTCCAGCGCCCAACAACGGCAGGAGCGGCCGGCACGGCGGGAAAGGCGGTGCGGAAGGAGATCCTGGAGGCCGGTCTCTCGGCGCACCTGGGGGCCGGGAGGAGCGAGAGGACCGCGAGCCGGCGCGGCCACCGGGGCGGCAGCTGCGGCCGCTCGCCCGGCGGCAGGAGGGTCGCTCGCCCGGAGAGGAGCCGCTTGCCGGGGAGGGGATCGTCGAGGACGACGGTCCCCGCGGGGGTCCTGCAGTAGAGCATGGCTCACCTCCTAAGGAAGTGCAATGCTTCCGGGGGCAGGGGCCCAAGCCCCTGCCCCCATTTCCGGGCGGTCGTTGGGTCGCGTGGCCTGGCCTGCCTTAGCATGGTGTGCCTTGAAGTGATCTGCTGTCTGCTGTGGAGTGGCTGCTATGGAGTGGAGTGCGCATCTGGTAGGGTGGCATGTTGTGCTCGTAGTGATGTGACGTGGCGGATGTCGGGGCAGCCGCCCCTCCGCACGGGGCGTGGGTTGATGGACGCCTCTCATCCACGCTTCCGGAGGGGAGGGCGGGGGTGGGCCCCTGCCCTCGGCGGTGCGGCTTTCGGGGGCCGGTCAGGCGGCAGCCGAGTTGCCGGCTGCCAGGCTGTGGGCCCGGTCTATCGCCTCGTCCAGCCGCTCGTGCAGGGCCAGGGCCTGGAGCAGCCGACCCTTCAACGCCCCGGCTTGCTCGGCGATCTCGGCGGAGCGGCTGTCCAGCTCCGCTTGACGCTGACGTAACTGCTCCGCTTGGGCTTGCAGCTCCTGCCGCTGCCGGTCGACTTCCTGCCACGCCGCTGCCAGCAGGGCGTCCTGCTCCGCCATCTGCTGCTTCTGCTGGGTCGTGGACGCCTGGAGCTGAGCCAATTCCTGCCGCTGCCGTTCCAGTTCCTCCCAGCGCTGCTGCCACTGGGCTGACAGTTCCGCTTGCCGAGCTTGCAGGGCGACCAGTTGGGCTGCCTCCCGTTCCAGTTGCCGCCGGGACTCTTCGATCTGCAAGCGTTCCGCCGCCAGGGCCGCCTGTTGGGCTTCCAGTTGCTCCTGGAGTTGGGCCAGCGCGGCCGTCCGCTGTTCCAGTTCCTGGTGCCAGCGTTGGAGGCGTTCCGATTCCTGCTGAAGGCGCTGCTGTTCCTCGGCGGCCAGGCGGACTGTTTCCGCCCATTCCTCGGCTTCCTGCCGCAACTGCTGACGCCAGCGTGTCAGTTCCGTCTGCTGGTGCTGTACTTTCGCTTCGCGCTGTTCGACCGCCGCGGCCCGCCGCTCCAGCAGAAGCAGGTCCTCGTGAAACTGTTGCCGTGTCCGCTCCCAGTCCCGCTGCTGCTGTTCCCAGGCCTGCTGCATCCGGTCCAGGTCGGCGGCGCGCTGCCGCAGGCGTTCCTCCCAGTCCTGCAACCGCTGACGTTCCGCCGTCAGTTCCGCCTGGGCCGCCTCCCGTTCCTGCTCCCACGCCTGCTGTTCCTCGGTATAGCGCCGCCGCAGCCGCTCCCATTCCTCGAAGGCGATCCGCAGCCGCTCCCGCTCCTGCCGCAGGCTTTCCAGCGTGGCGATCCGTTCCGCCCACTCCTGCTGCCAGCGCTGCTCCCGTTCGTCGAGTTCCCGCTGCCGCTGCTGCCAGAGCTGCTCCTGGTACTGCCGCTGCGCCTCCAGCCGCTGACGTTCCTGTGTCAAAATCTCCCGCTGTCGGTTCAGTTCCCGTTCGCGCTGATCCAGGTCCCCCTTGTGCACCCCGAGCAGCCCGATGAGCCGACGCTGCTCCTCCAGTTCCTTCTGGATCTGCTCCCGCCGCTGGTACCACAGCACCCGGTCCGCTTCGAGTTCCTCCGCCTGTCGGTCCAGCTCCCGTGCCCGCCGGATCAATTCCTCCTCGGTCGGAACGCGGACGGGGGAAGCCGCTTCCTCCGGTGACACTCCTGTGCCATTCGCTGTCAACGAGTTGTCCGAAGCGGGTGTCGGGCTGTTCTGCTCCGGCTCGTTCCAGGGGATGAAGCGCGGAGCGACCACGGCGGCGGGGAACACCACGTCGATCGCCACGTCCCCCACCAGCAGGCGGTCCCCCGGTTGCAGCGGGTGCAGCTCCTGAGCGGCCAAAGGGCGGCCATTGAGCCACAGCCGCGCCGACGGATTGAGCCGCCGTAGATATGCCCCGTCCGAACGGCGGAGAATCTGCGCTGCCACCGGCGGCAGGTCCAACGCCGGCACCCGCAGGTCGCACCCCTCCGCCGAACCCAGCAGGAACTCGCTCCCGCCGACCTCGTAGGTCAGCATGCGGCCCGACGGCGAACGGACTACCAGCCGCAACGGCGGTCCGGCGACCGCGTCGTCCTGCGCTTCGACCCTCGGCGGGGGCGCCATCATGGCCGCTATCCCATCGCGTCTCGCTTCCCCAATCCTCCGGCGTGCACAACTCCCGGAGCGCACCATTGGAACCAATTTCCCCGACCGTGGCAAGAGGAACTGCCAAAGCCGCCTCCATCCCTTCCACCGCCGCGAAAATGTCCGACTGTTCCACGCAAAGGCGGAGCAAATCCTTCCCAGCCCACACCTCACCGCCGCCCTCATTCCGTGGGCCGATGTCCAGGATGCCGAAGCGGAAATACTGCGACGGATCGAATTTTTGACCACCTTTGGACGGGCCGCTGTCACTGCGAGAAGAACCGCCGCCACCCCTCGCACCCGGACCGCCCCGACCGCCACGGGGACCGCCCCGACCACCCCGCGGGGAACCGCCTGGACCACCCCCACTCCCCGGACCGCCCGGCCCCTCCTCGTCATCCTCGCCGTAGCCTTCGTCCCAATCGCCGCCCTCGCCGTCCTCCTCGTCCCAGTCGCCATTGTCCAGCTCGTCCTCGTCCCGCTCCTCCGCCGTCTCCCCTTCAGGACCGAACTTGACAGTCCCCGGTTTTTCCTCGGTCTCGGTATTCGGCGAAGCCGTCCCATGCGGCGGAGCACCTGCCGACCCATTCCCGTCATCCGGTGTCAAATCAAGATAAGTATCTTTTGGATAATGACGGACAAACTCCTCCAAGCTCATCTTCGGCGGCGCAGGCGGGGAACCAGCGGCGGAAGCAGCCGAGGCCGTGGAAGGACGGCTCGAAGTGCTCGCACTCGCAGAATCGCCTGGATTTTGGCCGGTTTTTGCTTCCTCATGACCATTCGCTGTCACCGTCTGGCCGCCGTTGGCTCCCCCCGCTGCCCCGGAGGAAGCGGGAGAGACGCCGTTTGTCAAATCCGATCCATTAGCACTCGTTCCATCGGCGGAACCGTTGGCTGGACGCGGGCCGCGACCCACACCCTGGCCCCAGTTCGTGTTCAGCAACATTCTGCATTTCTCTCGCAAGTCATAGACGTTTGCAGCATCGGCTCCGCAAATCTCAGCAATTTTATGCCGAATCGTATGGTAATCGACGACTCCTTGACGACGGAGCTGAAGATAGACTTGAAAGACCGGATCGTTTTTGTCCCAACCGACGGCATCGTCTCCGTCGTAGCCTTCCTTGAGCCAGTATTCCTGGAACTCGACGCCGGGGATAGGAATGCGGCGTTTGAAGCATTCGCGGCGGAACATGTCCTCCCATTTGGCGGCCATTTGTTCCGGGGTCATGGTGTGGGCCTGGAGGTAGAGGTCGCGGGCGATGCGGCCGCGGGCCGTGTTGGGGAAGCACTGGAGGACGGGGTCGGCGAGGCGGATTTTGCGTTTGGTCGGCGGCTTGTCACGGGGGACGGGGGGCGGCGGAGTTTGGCGCGGCGGCGGGGCGGCAGGACGGGGTCCGGAGCCAGAGGCGGCGGAGCGGGCCGAGCGGCAGCAGGCGGCGCAGCGGCAGGGCCGGGGCCGATGACGGTAGCGGTTCATCTCCAGGCGGACGATCAGGTCGGCGGCCTTGGCCATCTGCGTCGGTTTGTTTGTGCGTAAAAGCTGGCGTAAGATCATGCAGGCTTCGCGGCAGGCATGACGTATGTTCTCACGTTCATAATAACGGACTTCCTTACGGAAGAAGTGATGGTACATTTCGATGCGGTCGAGAAGGACATCTTCGGACACCTGGAGTTGTTCGGCGATGGCTTTCCAGTCGTGGGCGTGGGCGCGGAGGTAGGCGGCGCGGCGGACCCAGGCACGCTCTTCGGGGGTGAAGTGGCCGTCCCAGAGGGGTCCGCGCGGTGGGCTGGACGGTTTGTGTTCCGCGGTGGCGGTCATGTCCAGGTCCTCCGCTGGGTTGGTGTGAACTCTTGTTTACTGGCCTTTTACTGTACTTATGCACCATGAAATGGGAAAAGTCAAATGGGAAAGGAAAAATTTTTTTGGCCGCAGGGGGAATAGCGAAGGGCGGGAAGCAGCGAATGGCGAAGGGGGACGGTTTCGTTCGTGTTTAGTCTTTTCTGGAGGAGGGGGGGCGGCTCGCGGGATGCGCGCTTTCCTGCTTGCGGCGAACTTCGCGGATCAAATCGATCAACTCTTTCTCTTCCGGGACTTGCTCATTGAGCCAGTGTTCGGCATAACGCCCTTCTTTATCCTTGATCCGAACGTCCGCACCATGTTCCAGCACATACCGTACACCCTCGTGAAATTGCTCGCTTCTTTTATTGACTTTAGTTGTAAGTCGACACCATGCATGTAACGGTGTTTCACCATTAGTACTTGTGCGATTCACATCAGCTCCCAATTTGATCAATTCGTGGACATAAGGCATGATTTGGGGAAGATTGAAGGAGACATAGTGCAGGGCTGTCCAACCATCACGTGCACCCGCGTTGATGTCTGCCCCTGCCTTCACCAATTCCCGAAAGCAGGCGATATGGGAGTGATTCAACTCCTCCAGAGTCTTATCCCGCACGATGACCCATCGGTCAACGGCCCACATGATCGGTGTCTTTCCGAAGTCATCGCGGACATTCACATCGGCGCCTTTGGCAATCAATGCCTTTACAATTTCCACTTCACCCGCCCCCGTGGCGGCATGGAGGGGGAAAAAGCATTTGTACCCCATGGGAATCTTGTGCGGTTCAGGGAGGATCGGCACCCAGTAGAAGTGGGCCAGTTGCTTGGCTTTCTCCACATCACCCTCTTGGATGGCTCGCAGCAAATCGCGGCCACTTTTGAGCATTTTCTGTTCCGAGGCCACATTAGGGGGTTGGCAGCCGGCGAGTACGAGTCCACACAAAACAACCCCCAGCTGGTATTTCCCGCGCATGGCCAGCCTCCTATGGGATATTAGATTTATTCCTTATAGAATTCAACGCAAGTGATAAACATAAATAGTTTTACTTCTTATCTTTATCATTGTTTTCTAGTATATTAATTCTATAGACCCAAATTTGCTTATAGGGAGTATACGTAACTCCCTTTTCTACAGTCTTACCATCGGGAAGTGCAATCCATTGCTGTCCATGGGGTTTGATCGCATGAACATCATCATAACCGATGACCCGACAGCCTGTCAATTCTGCGATTCGTTGTATCAATTTATGATTGTCTTCTTTGCAAGTTATACAGGCCCGCAACTCGATGGTAGCACCCTCACCTGCCTTCTGTCCAAGCAATTTCAGGAAACGTGCTGGCATCGAGTTGCCATCTTTGATTTCATCAAGTATAAATGGACCTGCTCTATTAGTGTTTCCATGTCCCGATATGACAATTTGTTTCAGACATCCGTCTGATATTTTCTCTAGCTCCGCAATAGCCGCTTCCCAATTTGGCTGACCAGAGGGCATTACAATCGTTTTACCGAAAGTCACTCGACTGTACTGATAAGCTGCGTCGATTTTGATGTCCCTCGTTTCGCAGATGGCCAAGCTGGAAATCTGCTCCTTCGCACTCTCCTCATGACTGATCGGTACTGTTGTGGCTGATAGGGCTAATGCTGATAACCACTCTGATAGCAAGGCAATATCTTCATCTGACAGATTGGAAAGTGATTCTATCGGTTCCAAAAACGTAGCGCAATTGTTATCTGCACAAGATTCACCCGGAAGATATTCCCCCACGTCCTCGGGAGGAGAGGGTGTATTGAGAGGCGACACAATTTCTTCCAATTGGGTGGAAGATTCAAGAAACGGAAATGATGGGTTTATAGAAGGGACTAAGCATTGGACAATTCTTCGGTACTGAGCTTGGTATACATGGGTTTTCTTCCTGTTACTTGCCGGTTGTGTCTTATTGTGCTGGTGCCTCACGTACGGAAGAGCATCAACCAAACGGATGGTTGCATTTCTTCGAGCACCCTTCAAGCCCCATGTAGGAAAATTTGTGCGAAGCGGCGAGTGGCGAGCAGTTCGGGCGAAGGGCGGGAAGCAGCGAATGGCGAATGGTCAATGGCGAAGGGGGAAGGCGAAGGGTCAATGGCGAAGGGGGGAAGCGGTGGGTGGCGGTGGGGTGGGTGAGGGGGAGTGGAAGGAGAGGGGGGGAGATGGGGAGCGGGCGTTTAGTAGACGGCGTGGGGGTCGGGGGCGGCGTGGGAGCGGCTGGGGGAGGCGAGGCCGTCGGCGTAGCGGGCGTGCCAGCCTTCGGTGGCGCGGATGGAGTGGAGGTCTTCCAGGGTCAGGCCGTAGCGGCGGAACCAGGGGGTGCCGGTTTGGACGATGGCGTGGATTTCGCGGAGGCGGCGGACGCATTCGGTTTCGACGAATTTTTGGCGTTCGGCGGGGGTGGGGAAGGTGAAGAACTCTTTCCAGAAGGCACGGCCGCCGAGGACGCCGCTGGCGCCAGCGGCGATGGCCATTTCCACCTGCTTTTTGTACTGGTCGTAGTCGACGCCGGCGGAGAGGAGGACCCAGGGACGCTCGCAGGCGTCATTGAGGCGTTTGAGGTTGTCCCGGAGTTGGGCGTCGGATTCGTAGCCGAGGGTGCCGGGGAACTCGGCTTTGTAGATGTCGCAGTAGCGGCTGAGGTAGCGGGCGGTGTCGATGACGGTGCGGGCTTTGCGGGCGAGGACGGCTTCTTTGGATTCCTCCTGTCCGGCGACTTTGTAGGGGAAGTGGATCGGTTCGAGGAGGAAGAGGATGTCCAGCTCCTGGCACTGGTCGTGGATGTGGCGGACGAGGGCGAAGTTTTTCTCGGCGGAGTCGAATTCACCGGGTTCGAATTGGGCGAGGAGTTTGACGGCATCGGCGCCGCAGCGTTTGATTTTGGCGGCACTCCAGCCGGGTTCGATTTCGCCACAGGGAGCACCGGCGGCATTTTTCGGGGCGCCGGATTTTTCGACGCGGATGAGGATGCCGGTGGAAGGGGGGATGGCAAAGGCGGCCATGGTGGAGGCGTAGCCGTAGTAGGCATCGACGAGGATGCCGGAGCAGTGGGGTGCCAAGGCGCGGGAGAGCATGACCTTGGCATCGACGATTTCGTCGTAGGTGGGTTCGCGTTTGAGGGCCTCCTTCATCATTTTGATCATGGAGGAGTTTTGGTCGGTGGCGACCATGGTGAGGGTGCCGTTGGGGTTGCTGATGCGTTGGAGGCCACGGAGTTTGCCGGGGGTCAGGCCCAGGCCGTAGAGTCGGGTGATGGAGAGCGCCGCCATTTTCGGTCCTCGCGAAGGTTGCAGGATCAGTGGTTTCAGAGGGGATATCTTAGGGGGCGGGCGGTGTTCGGACAGAGTGGCGGCGGGGTGTCAGCGGCGCGGGGGAAACGGCGGGGGCTTGGCGGCGGGGGGAGGCCTTGAGGGTCAGGGCAGCTCCTTGATGTAGATGTTACGGAACCAGAGGGGCGTGCCGTGGATTTGGAGTTCGATGGGTCCCTTGTCCGGGACGGGTTTGTTTTTGAACCAGTAGTTGTGGAGTTTGCCTTTGTCGACGACGGTTTCGCCGTTGAGTTGGACGGTGACCTGGTCGCCGATGACGGTGATGCGGAAGGTGTTCCATTCGCCGACGGGTTTATCGGCTTTTTTGCGGGGCTGTTTGGCGGGGTCGCCGGGGGGGTTGTTCCAGAGGCCGCCGGAGCCTTTGCCGCGGTCGGCCTGGAGGTTGTCCGGGAGGTTGTCGGAGTCCCAGATTTGGACTTGGGGCTGGCCGCGGAGGTAGATGCCGCTATCGCCTTTGGGGGTGATTTTCCAATCGATGAGGAGTTCAAAGTTGCCGAAGTCTCGGGTGGTTTGCAGGCTGACGCCGCCCTTGCCGTCGCAGTAGATGGCACCGTCTTGGACGGTCCAGTGCTGGAGGGCGGTGGCGGTGCGTTTTTTGATGAGGTCCTGGAGTTGTTTGGGGTCGGTGATTTTTTCGCGTTCAGCCATGGTGACATGGCCTTGCCAGCCGGTGAGGTCTTTGCCGTTGAAGAGGGGGACGAAGCCGGGGGGCGGTTCCGCTTGGGCGGTGCGGGAGAGGGTCGGCAGGGTGCAGGGGAGCGTCAGGGCAGCGCAGAGGAGGAGGCGTGACATCGCGGGCGTCTCCGAGGGTTGGGTGAAGCGGAAACAGGTGGGGCCGCCGCGGAAGGCGGCTTGGAGGAGAAGATAGGCTCTGCGGGGGGAAGCGGGAAGGGCGCGGGATCAGGCGGCGGCGAGGCGGAGCTGCGCGACGGCGGCGTAGAGCTGGGCGAGGGGCTGCCAGGGGTGGTCCGGCCCCCAAAGGGCGGCGGCCTGGCGTAGGAACGGCAGGGCCTCGCGGGGCTGGTCGAAGAAGAGGCGGGCCATGCCGCGGTTGAAGAGGATGTGGGGCCGTTCCGGGATCTGGTCCCAGAGTTCGAGGGCGCGCTGGTGCTGGCCGCGGAGCCAGTGGAGGGCGGCGAGTTCGTTCCCTTCTCCCGGCGGCAGGAGTTGCTCCGCGGCGGTCCAATCGTGGAGGAGGCGGGCGCAGGCGGCGGGCAACGGGGCCGGGGCGGCGTGCTGGGCGATCCAGCGACGCAGGGCGGCGAAGCCGGGCAAGGCGGGCGGCTCCGAGGCGGGAAGCAAGCGCTGGAGCGGAGCGGCGGCCAGCAACGGGGGAAGCTGCTGCAAGCGCTGCGGGAACAGGCCCCAGGCACAGGGGATGGCCCAGAGCGCGACGGGAAGCTGAACCAGGGCGGGCCATTCCGGCGGCGGGGCGAGGTCCGGGGCAGCGGGCAACAGGCAGGTGGCAGCCTGCCAGGCAGCGCGCGGATCGATGCGATACCCCGTGGCCAATTCGTATGGCTCCACCTCCCAGCCGTTCAGCTCGACTGCCGCGCTGGCGGCGTCTGAGCGTTGAGCGAGGAAGCGGACCATCAGGTCCGTCAGGGCAGGCGGGCCATCGTGCGAGGCGGGCCGAGTCATGGCCGAGTTGCTCCGTGGGAAGGTCCGATCCTTGCTATTAGCCATCGGGGTCCGACCAGGGAACGTCCAGGGGCGCCCAACTTGCGCCGAAAAATCCCGCCCGTGGCACAACCGGCTACAATGCCAACGCAAGGGGGGACCCGCCCGGCATGACTCCCGATTACCGCTTGCTACGGCAATGGCTGCAATTGGAACCGGAGGGACCGTGGCCTCCGCCCGCTGGCGAACTGCTCGGCTTGCCCCCCAAAACTTCACCAGCCGCTTCAGTCCCTCTCGAACCCGGCGAGATCGAAGCCCGCGTCCTGCAACGCCTGAATTGGCTGCGCCCCTACCAGTTGAAGTATCCTGAATTGGTCACGGAAGGGATGAACCGGCTGGCTCAGGCGTTCCTGGAACTGACGCAACGATCGAGAAACGTCACGCCGGCGCAACCGGCATCCGTGGAAAAACCGGCATTCCCTTCGGGGAGCGAAGCGGAGTCTGGGCAGCCCGAAGCGGTGGCGGACACCCCCTTGGAGGTCCCAGAGTCCGCGTCTTCCTCGGCGGCGCCCTTCCCCCCGTCGGAAGCCGGGCCGGTCCCCTCCGCTGAGCCAGCGTCCCTGGCTTCGCATCCCGCGCGCGCCGCTGCGGAGTCCTTCCCGTCTCCCCTTCCGGTGGCAGAAGGCCCAGCCGGAACTGCTCCAGCGACACCGGGTCGTCAGGACATGCCGCTGTCCGCGGAGAGCACAGGCGGACTGCCCACCCCGCCGCCGTTGCCGACCCCGCCTCATCCGGTCGCCCCGGTTCCGCCGCCGTTGCCGACTCCGACCTATCCCCTGGCCCCCCTTCCGCCGCCGTCGCCGGCTTTACCGCTGTCCAGGGAAGCTGGGCCATTCGCCGAGCGGCAGCGTCGCCGGGCGCTCTCCCGCCGCCTGGTGCAGCTCCGCCGCCTCCATCGTGCCTGGGAAGAAGTTGGGGAAATCCTGGCCAATGCGCCGGTGCTGGACAATCCCCTGTCACTTTTGCGTTTCCATGCAGTCCATCGCCGCTTGCGGGACAGCCTGCACCATCTGCCAGACCTCTGGCCGCTGGCAGGAACGGCGAACGGCGCTCAAGCGGCCGCTCTTTTGCGCCAGGAACAGGCGGTGCCGATCCTGCGGGAGCTGGAGCCGGAACAGCGTCTCCGTTTTCTGCTGGATTGGCGGCGGGGGGAGCAGTATCTGGCGGGGTTGTATCAGCAGCTCCGGGAGCAGTTGCAGGCGGAGCGCCAGGCGCGGCAGCGCCGCCGACGGTGGACCCGCCTCCTGGGCCGCTTCCTCCGGTGCGTCACCTCGCCCGAAACGGTCCTGCTGCTGCTTCTGCTTTCGGCCCTCCTCATCCTCCGCCTGCGCGGGGAGTGAGTCACCGAAAAAGCTAGGCGGAAGCCAACACGGCAGTTTTCTAAGCCATCCCGCGCCGTCGAAGGGCCTCGTGGACACGGACTGCCCGACCCACCTCTCGGTCCACAATTTCATATCCCAGAGGTTGAAGAGCGGCCCAAGCGAGACGTGCGTTTCCCACAGCGAAAATCGGGGCGCCCCAGAGTATCGGCAGGATCGCCAGGCAACTGGCTGCGTGAAGCAATGCCGCGAAGAGATGGAGCAATGCGAGCCACCAACCAAATATGAGAAGCCAGACTATACCGGCTAGAGCGGTTCCAGCACCACGATTCGGCTTTCGTAACAAATCCTTGCCGAACGGCCACCATGCAAACCAAGCTATGCGCCAGCATGCGACTGCAAACGGTGCCCCAATCCCCGTAAGGCCGAATAAAACACCACCGATCCACCAAAGCGCACCGAGCAACCATCCCCCACACACGAACCAGATCAAGTTGCCGAGCGTTGCCATCGATTTTACCCTTCGTTTGATGGAGATAACTCTGTCAAGCCCCTATCATCGTTCCATGTGTTGAACCATCCCTGACACACTACCCCGCCATGGCGGCGAGTTTAGCAAACCGCAGGATAACTGTGCAAACTCAGTAGCGAGAGGCTGTCAAAGGGGTGTAACTAGATTCTCTGGGGGTGGGGGCTGAACCCGCGAGGTGTTTCCCCAAACTAGCAGAGCTGCCCGGCAGGGAACTCCCGAGAATTTGGTGGCACTCGTCAAACCAAATGTGGATAAGATGTCCCATCTGAGAGGGGATGTTCCTAGGAATGCACGCTCTCACGGTGGAAGAAGAACTGGTTGCATGGCGGCGGAATTACGAACCCAGAGCTGGCGGTATTCCGTCCGCTCCGATATGCACAAAGTCTGGCATCAGGCTGACAAATGAGGTGATATGCGTCCTTTTTCCAGCCGACATGGAGTAAGCCGTGGAACTTCTCGGAGGGGGGAACGACGTTGCCGTTCTTTGCCTTCCCAGACTCCGAGGGGTGAGGCTTCGATAAAACGCTTCCCTTTCGATGAAACAGGGCTGGGTCAAAAGTGCATTCCCCCTCGATGGAGATGAAACGGTCGGCCGGGGGGGCATCACGGGCTGGGGGGTGGGGGTTGCAGTTTGAGCACCAGGAGGCGGTCGAGGCAGACGCGGTAGAGGCGATGGTCCTGGGCGACCATCCACCAGGCGGAGGGCAGGCCGTCGATTTGGGCCAGGCAGCGCGGCGGGGCGGAGCCATCCTGCACGTCATAGAGACCGATCTTGCGGTGGTAGCTGCCCACCAGCAGGTAGCGTCCGGCGGGGGCGACGTGGCAGTAGTGGGCGGTCAGGTGCAGGTCTTTTTCCGCATCGAATTGGCGGAGCAGGCGGGGTTGCTTCGGTTGGGAAATGTCCACTTCCACGAGCAGTCCGCGGGGCCGCCGGGCTTCGCCGGAGCGATAGGCCCAGCCGAGGTACAGTCGGCCGTGCAGGAAGGCCATGGAGATGACGCGGTGGCCCAAGGGCAGGGGCAGTTGGCCCACGAGGCGGGGCTGATCCGGCTTGTCGCATTGGAGCACGAAGAGGCGGCCTTGACCGTCGTTTTCGGCGAAGCTGGCCACGTAGAGGTGCCCGGCGTGATGGGCGATTTGGTAGCCGCTGACTGGCAGGCGGGTGCTCAGGCGTCGGGGTTGGCCGGGTGGGCGCAGCTCGAAGATGTCCCCGCCGCTGCTGTAAAGGTAATCGCCGAGGCGGAGCAGGCCATAGGCTCGACGGACGTCCGGGATCAAGCTGGCCAGGCGTGGTTGCTCCGGGTCTTGCACATCGAGGGTGAATAAGCCGCTAAAGCCGGGGCGGGGGCGGGAGATGTCCGCCTGGAAATAGACATAGCGTTCGTCGGCGCTTGCCGCCATTTGGCCCCAGACACGCAGGCCGTGGTGGAAGAAGCCGCGTCGTTGCGGCCGGTCCGGCTCCCGCGTATCGACCACGAAGACGCTGCCGGAGATGTTCTGGCCGAGGGCGATCAGGCCGCGCTGGGGCAGGAGCACCGCCGCCGATAGCTCGCCGCCTTGCCGGTCCGCCGCCACCCACCGGGGCTGGGCCGGCTGCCGGGCATCCAGCACCCGCAGTCCAAACGCGGCATCGCTGGCATAGACGTAACCGTCCTTGACCGCCAGTGTGGTGATGTCCGAGATCGCCTCCTCCACCCAGGCGAAGCCCAGCAGCCGGGGCTGGCGCCAGTCCCGCACGTCGAAAACGGCTATGCCGCTTTGGGCCTGTTCCAATGGTCCGCGCCCGAAGAGCTTGGGCAAATCCCGGCGGATGCCGACATACAAGTGCGGCGGCGCATACGCCACCGCTGAGCCGCGCAGGTGGAAAGGCCAGTCCGGCTGCGGCACGATCTGACCCACCCGCACCGGCCGGGACGGATCCCGCACGTCGTAGACTTGCACCGGCGCTGCCTGGCCCGTCGTGAAGAGCCACTGGTCCTGATAGAGCACGGGCACCACCTCCGGCAGCTCGGCCAACAGGCGCGGCTTGTCCGGATCGCGGATGTCGTAAATGGCGGTGCTGGATTTTTCCGTGCCGTAAAAAAGGGTGGTCTCCCAGGCGCAGGTGGTGTAGGTGAAGTTGGGATGGAGGCGGAAGGTCTTGCGGCTCACCCGGCGCAGCGGCGGTCCCTCCTGAGGTTGGTCGCTCCGTCGTGGCTGGCCCGGTTCCGTAAGGTCGAAGAAGCCTTCGCCATTGCCGTGGACGGTCCAGAGCCAACCGGGCGCCACGAGGCGGCAGCGCATCGGCCAACCCGGCGCCGGCAAATGCCGCACCACACGCGGCTGGCTTGGCTCCCGGATGTCATACACCACCAACGGATGCGTGCTCTCGTTGAGCACCAGGTATAAGTACTCGCCGGAGCGGACCAGCCCGGAGGCATTGCCGTTGACCAGGAACACTTCCCCGGCCCGCTGCAACTTCCCCGCCTGAGGCGACGCAGCCGGCTCCGCTTGCTCCGGACCGGCTTGACCCGAATCCGCCGCCCTGTCGGACTCCCCTGCGGATAGGGGAAGAGCGCATCCCCCGGCACTCCCCCCGCCGCTCCCCGCCAGTGCCAGCCACCCCGCCACCATCAGTCCGCGCACTAGGAACCGACGCATCGCTTCGTCCTCCTGAACCCGGTCGATCTTGGACGCTCCGTTGACCCGCGCTATTCGCTTCGACGGTCTCGGTTCGACTCCGGTTCCCCTCGGACTGTCCGTCGGGTCCGCCGTGCCCTGCCATCCGTGGTCCGCGGACAGACCCGGCGGTTTTTCCCCGTCCGCGGAGTCTGCTCAAAATCGGGCGGCGGTCCGCGTCGGGGCGCTTGACGCCAAAAGCGACAGCGGGGCAAAGGATGCCGCCCGGAAAGGATGCTTTATTTTCTTGACTCCCTTCTCCAGTTCACTTAGACTGAAATTGTGTTGTGAGCGGAATCGGCCCCGATGAAGGGCACCAACCCACGAGGACGACACTCGTGACCAAGAAAGACATTGTGCGGTTGATTTGCGAGCGGGCCAATCGCCAGAGGCTGGTCAAGGACAAACTGAGCCAGCAGGCGGTCAAAGAGATCGTGCAGTGGACCTTGGATTCCATCATCGACGCCTTGGTGCAAGAGGGGCGGATCGAACTGCGCAAGTTTGGCATCTTTGAGGTCAAGCAACGCAAGCCGCGCATCGCCCGCAATCCTCGCACCAACGAAAAGGTCGAGGTGGGTCCCCGCTGCGTCGTGGTGTTCCAGGCGGGCAAGGAGATGGAGGAACGGGTGCGCCGCGAAGGCCGGCCCGCTCCCCGGCGGACGCGCGCCCCGCGTAACGCTGCCGCCGCCCCCTCTAGCGAGACTGCGGAGGATGCCGAAGCGCTCGCCGTCGGCGGCTCCGCCACTTGACCGCCTTCGACTCCCTTCACCGCAGCGTACCCCCTTCGCTTTTCCGCCGAGGATGCAACCTTCCGCCCATCGGCCTGGCTGCCCCGATGCTCGTTATTCCCGGACGAATCCTCACGCTGCCGTCTTTCCTCCGTTCCCCAGCTTGCGTCTTTCCTGCCGTTCCCGCCCGCTTGCATGGGGCCATTCCTCCGTGGCCCTCAGCCCCTGCCCGACTCCTGGTTCGCCGCGGCTCGGCCCCGCGGTTTTTTCCGCAAAATCGGTTTAAGAGTCACCACCGGCCTGCCGATAAAGAAGGACAGAGAACGGGCGCCGGGGGCGGCGGTGGCGGGGGAAACCGCCGTCTCCCGCCCGGCGTGCTAAAAGCGGCCGTGGGCCGGAGCCGACGCACGGAGGGGATATGGTCCGCAAGCTTTTGTTCATCCTCGGCGCTGTCGTGACCTTGACACTGCCCACAGGATGCATCCTCAATCAGTATTCCAGTGATCCCAACACCCGCATGCAGCAACTGTTGCATCAATCGGAGGACCTGCGGCAGATCGAAGGAGAATGGCGCCGCTTCTGGTTCAATGATCAGCCCAGCCACCTGACGCCAGAGCGGGTCCACGGCGGCATCATCTGAATGGCCGCTGAGGAGAAAGGCGGGGCTATAGCCAAATCATCAGGCGGCATTCACCCCCGTGGGCCGCAGACACAAGCCAGGGAAGGGAGCAGAAACCACCCAGGCGGCACGCGGCGTGCGACGGGGGAGCACTCGCGCGGGTCGCCACGGGGTTTTTTTACAACTTGCTCCGCTTTTTTGACGTTGCCGCTGTTGGGAATCACTTGTTCACATCTTCCCATCCCATATCCTCCATTCTGCTCCCTATTCCACACACGCCTCACGGATGGCTTCCGCCTGTACGGCAGATGAAACCCTTCATTTTCCGGCCATTCCATAATTTTGACAGAAGTTGTCAATAGTGTATTAAGTAACACTTAGATGCAGGGTTCGTCCCAATCCCAGCGGCGGTGGCTGAGGAGGGGGCGCATCCCCTCGCAAGGGGTCTATGCCAGGCGTGTCTAGGGAAAAGGCGATTGTGCCGCCCCAAATCCCATTATCCTGGGCTATCGAGGCAAGCGGGGGATGAGAACGACAACTACGTCATTGACTGCCCTGGTGGGGCGTAGTAAAGTTGAGGCCGTTCTCAGGGGAGACAACAAAGGCAGACCATTCTGTCGCATAACCCCAAGGCGCCGGAAGGAAAAGAGCGGAAAACTGCGGGAAAAAATCGTAGAGGCACTGAGGTTAGGTCCATCATGGCGCGTTTTTTGGTGGTGACCGACACGCCGGGGATCAAGCAGTTTGTCTTCGGCACCGATGCGCTGGCCGAGGTCCGCGGGGCGAGCGCCCTGCTTGACCGGCTCAACCGCGAAGACACAGCCGATTGTCTCGGCCAATCACCGCAAGTGCACATCACAACGGTTTTCGCCAACGGCGGCACCGGGCAGTTCATCGTGGAAGCGCCGGATCGCCGTCAAGTTGAGGAGGCGCTCGATCGCCTCGCGGCTTACTACCGGCAGGAGACGGGGGGCGAGATGTGGCCCTTGGCCGGGGTGGCGGAATGGCCAGAGACCGCGGATTATCGTACCGCCGTGCGGATGGCCTACGAACACCTGCATCTCCTGCGGAATTGGGGTTCGTGCCGGCTATCGATCCCCACGTTTCCCCTGGTGCTGGAGTGTCAATCGACCTCGCACTTGCCGGCGGTGGGTGTGTACCGCTGGAGTGGGGAACAACTGCTCCTGTCCCAGGCCAGTCAATGCAAACGCAATGAAAGCCGGCGAGCGCGCCGCGGCATCCTCTGGTCCGGGTGGATGGCATTCCTCGATGAATCCCTCGGTTCTCAAGGGCAGTTTTACGAGAGTGCCGACGATCTGCGCCCGAGCACGACCGTGGACATCGGGGACTACGCTCAGCGGCGAGGTTATATCGGCCTGATCTATGCCGACGGCAATGCGATGGGCCGGCTCGTGCAGGAGTTGAATAGTCCTGAGGTGTGCCAGGCCTTCAGCGAGTTGGTCGATAGCAGCGTGCGGGATGCCTGCTACGAAGCCTTGAGCGTGGTGTGCGAGCTGGAGATTCGAGAGGTCCGAAACGCACTCCAAACCGGGGACCACCCTCGGCCTTTGCCGGCGGACATCCTCCTTTTGGGTGGGGATGACCTGCTCGTGCTGCTACCTGCGGAGCGTGCCCTGGACTTTGCTCTGAACGCCACCGCCGCCTTCGAGCGTCTCACGCGCGAACGGCAAGCGCAGTTGCCGGAGGCCGCCCGAAGGTTCTTCGCCGAGCGGGGACTGGCCGACCGCGGCTTGACAATCTCCTGCGGCGTGGCCCTCGGACCGGCGAACTACCCCTTCTACTTGCTTCGGGACCTGGCGGAAGAGCTGCTCCAGAGTGCCAAACGCGGCGGCAGTGTAGACCCGCAGAGAACGGACTACTGGGCGCCGAGTTACATCGACTTCCACCAATTGGCCGGCTCTGTTAGCCAGGATTTGTCGCTCATTCGTCAAGAGGATTACCGGACAGACAGCGATCATCCGCGAACCCTGCGGCCGTATCGGCGGGATCATCTGGAACAACTGCGGCAGGCGGCCTTGCGACTCCAGCAGGCGAAGATTCCCCGGAGCAAGCTCCATGACCTGTTCGAGGCGGCGCTGGAACCCCGCTGGTTTTTGGCCCAAACCCGTTGTCGGGAGCTGTTCGGCCGGCTGCGTGAGGACAACAGCCACCACGAACGCCGCGGCCTGTGGGAGGCGCTCCGCACGGTTCGCCAACCGATCGATTTGTTCTCCTATCCGTGGCTGAAGAATGGGCAGAGGTCGCCGACCGCGCTGGCGGACCTGGTGGAAGCCCATGACCTGTTCAGTGACACAAACCGGTCAAACTGGTGTGCTGGGGAGGACGCATGAATCGGCAGCCCCAACGATTGGACGTGACGTTCACGATCACCTGGGAATCGGACTGGCATGTGGGCAGCGGCCGGGGAACGGTCCAAGTGGATCGGCTGTTGCGGCAGCGGGCATGGGGAGCGCGGGGGGAACGGGTCCCCTTCGTCCCGGGTTCCCAGATCAAGGGGGTATTGCGGCATCAGTGCGAGCGGCTGGCGGCGCTGCTGGGCGGGGAAGTGGTCTCGCCGCACGTCGTGGGTGCGGAAACGGACCCCGCCTTGCTGGAGGCTTTTCGCCCGCTGGCTCAGTCGCGGCTTTTGATCGACCGCCTCTTCGGCAGCCGGTTCCAAGGGGAGTGCCTGTTTGTCGAGGATGCCCTGCCGGCGCCGGGCGACCGCCGGGGAACCACCCGCACCCACAGCCGCACTGCCATCGATCGGCTCACGGGAACCGCCCGCGAACAGACCCTGTTTGTCACCGAGGTAGTTCAAGGCCGAGCGACCCGGTTGCACAGCCGCCTGCAGGCACGCCATCCCGCGGGGAGCTTGACCCAGGACGGCGACAGCTTCCCCTTCGAGTATTCCCTGCTGCTGGCCGGCCTGCTCAGCCTCGATCGTCTGGGCGGCGATAAAAGCGCGGGCTTTGGCCGTTGCCGCATCGAAATCGAGAACAACACAGTCCGCTGGAATGACCAGTCCTCTTTTCCTCTGGGGCAGGCGCTCAAGAGCTTTGAAGACCTGGGCGAGGACTGGTTCGCGTTTCTGAAAGACTTTCGGGGGGAGGGTTAGGCGTGAAGCGTTATCGCGTGGAAGCCGAGTTGGCATCGCCGCTGGTCATCCGCCGCGAGCGGCAGTCTCAGCGTTCCGAAGGGGCGCAGTCGATCACCGGGACGCTGTTGCGGGGTGCTTTCGCCCAGGCGTGGCTGCAACGACATGGCGCTCCCGATGCGAGCTTCACGCGGCTGTTCCTCGATGAACACGCCTGCCGCTTTGGACCGCTTGACCCGGCGGTGCGCGTCATTCCGCGGACCGCTTTCTCCTGCAAACGCGTGCCTGGATTCCGGGAGGATGGCAAGCACGGCGTCGTCGATCAGCTTGTGCCACTGTTGCGTTCGCGGCTGGGCCAAACGTCCGCCGAGCCGGAACGCTGCCGAGTATGCGGCCAGGACCTGAAAGCCTTCAGCGGCTTCTGGCAGCTCAAGAGCAACGGGGAACCGACCGAGCCAAAGGGACTCTGGCGGCGGACCGTGGCGGTCCACGTCGGCATCGATCGGCTCACGCACACGGCGGCGGAGCGGATTTTGTTCACCCTGCCGGTCCTGGAACCGAAAGCCCAGGACAGCAAGGAAACGCCCGATGCAGGCGAAAAGTCCCGGCTCACCGGCTGGATCGCCGCGGCGGAGGATGTCCTCCCGGCGTTGCAGGAGTTGCTCCGGGATGAAGAGCAGATGCTGCGGATTGGGCATGCCCGCACGCGGGGTTATGGCCGGGTTCGCGTGACAATTGGGGAAGAGTTGTCTGCCGCGCCCGTCGATTGGGCCGCCTGGAGTCGAGAGATCCTCCAGCGTGCCGCCCCCCAGCTCGCCGCGGAAGGGCGCTATTTCCTCTTCACCCTGTCCCTGCCCACGGGGGCGATTCTGGTCGATGACCTGCTGCGCTACACGCTCGATCCCGCGGGGATGGTCCCTTGGCTGCCGCCGCTACCGCCGCCTGAACCCACGCTGCAGACGTTCGACCTACCGGGGAAGGAATTCGCCGGGGGCCGGCTATGGTGCGTGATGGCGGTGGCCCATCACGAACGCCTGCGCGGCTGGAATGCCGCCCACGGCTTGCCCCGCCAGGATGAATGGCTGGTCACGCGCGGCTCGGTCTACGTGTATCTCTACGAGGGGGACAACGATGGCCAGGCCGAACTGCACGCGAAACTTCGGCAGCTGGAAGCCGACGGCCTCGGTGCCCGGCGCAACGAAGGCTACGGCCAGGTCCTCATCTGCGACGACTTCCACCGCCGCTTCGCGCCACAGCAGTAGAGGTGACACCATGAATCGAATCCCCCACAGATAGGAGCTTCGCCATGAATGCCCAACTGACACCGGAACTCATTCAAAAAGCGGATGGCTTCCTGGACCAGGATCAGCAGCACCAGGCGGCGATCCGACTCGGTGAACGGATGTATGACGTGTTCACGAAACAGAACAAAGAGCGGGGTATGGCCCAGATACGAAACCTCCAGCAAATCGCGGTCTCCGCCACGCGCTTCGCGGATATCGAGGATTTCGTCAAAAACCAGATGGGGCGCAATGCGGGGGCGTACGAGGAATGGCGGCAGGTCGGCGATGAGGTTCTCCAGCAGTTGGAGACCCTGCGTCGGGCGGTCAACGATTGGACCAACGATGAGGGGCAGCGCTTGCTCTTGCGGCTGCATTTGGCTCGTGGCTGGGTCCGCGCGGTGGTCGGCGCTTACCTGTACCGCAAAGCGCAGAGAGAGATGAAGAGGGAGCCAAGCCATGCTTGAGATCGACATTGCGGCGGATACGGAGCTGGGCCAGCGTGCCCAAGAGGCGGTGAAACAGTATCTACGCCAGCACGGAGAGGAATGGTACAGATGTTCCGACGACTGGCCGATCGCTCGCTCCCAGATTTCCGGCTTGCGGCAGATTGCCCTGAATGAGCCACGCCAAGTGGCGGCGTTCGCCGAGCATCAGCGCCAGAAGGCCGAGGCCAAGCACAAGACCACCAAGAAGGAGGAACGGCAGGCCGAGCTGGAGGCGGAAATTGCCTTCTGGGAGTTGATCAAACAGTTGTGTGACGGTAAGCCGCCGAAGGTTCCCTGGTCGCTGACTCAGGCGCGGGATAAGGCCCTGCCGGCCGAACTCCAGGAGGAAAGACAACCCCCCGGAGCGAAGCTGACCAAGGAGCAACAGGAAGCGCGGAAACAGAAGCAAGCCCAGCGCGAGAGCTGGCTGCGCCAGTGGGAATCCGAGCACTACCCCGTCTTCTTCCAGCGGTTTTGTGCCCATTACCTCTACGAGATGGCCAGGCGAACCCGGTCCGAAAAGGGTAACGAGGGTGACTGACATGACAACGCCCATGAAGGCTCAACAATTTCGGTTGCGTGCCAAGCTCCAGGTCCGCGGGCACCTCGTCTTCGACACGGGCTGGCGGATCGGGACGGGGCGGGAGGGGCAAACGTCCGACCTGGGCGTGCTCCTCGATGCCGCGGGCCTGCCGATGCTTCCCGGCTCGTCGATCAAAGGGAAGCTCCGCAGCACCTGCGAAGCCCTGGCACCGGCCCTGAATCTGCGGGCATGCTTGCTCAACGTCGAGGCCAGCGGGGTGGGGTGTGCCAGTGATGTCCGCTGGTACAGCCGCCAACGCGAGGAGTATCGCCGCGCCTTAGAAGCGGGGAATGAGGAGCGGCTGGACTGGATTCGGGACAACACCTGCGATGTGTGCCGGCTTTTCGGTTCGCCGGTGCAAGCCGCCCGCTTGCGCTGTAGCGATGGGACACTTGTCAATCCGGGGGCCGCGGTTGTGCGCGTCCGGGATGGCGTGGTGCTGGACCGGGATAGTCACACCGCCGCCGACGGGCTGAAGTACGACTACGAAACCGTGGCGGCCGGCACGCGCTTCGAGGTCGTCTTCGACTTGGACAATCCGACGCCAGTGGATGAGGCCCTGTTCGGCGCCGCCCTGTTTGAATGGGCCTCCGGCAGCAGCCTGGGAGGCTTCACCAGCCGGGGACTCGGCCGCTTCCACCTGGAAAACATCACCCTCCGCGGCGTGAACCTCGAAGACCCCCAGGAGCGGCTGCGCTACCTGACCCGCCCCAGGCTGGAGGACAAACTCAACGACCGGGGCGACTGGCAAGCCTACTTCCAGAGACGGATTGACAACCACCTGCAATCCAGCACGAGGGGGAACTGAGCGATGCTACGCAAATGGCTGTGTCAGGCTGACGTCACTCTGCGGCTGCATCCGATCGATCCGATTCTGATCAAGAGCGGTTACGCCACGCTCAGCGGTCCGGACATGGTGCCGGTGGAGACGCTGCGCGACGGCAAGCGGACCTTTTTCTTCCCCGGTTCGTCGTTGAAAGGGGTGCTGCGGAGCCACTTCGAGCGGATCGCCCGGACTCTGCGGCCCGGCAGCGTCTGCCTGCCGTACTACGACCCCAAAAGGAGAAACAGTTTCAACATTCCTGTCCCGGAGGAGCAAAGCAGTTTTGGCTGCGGCTTCCGCGAAGCCGGGAACGGCCGGCCCGACACCTCGGCGACGGCTTACTACGAGGCGTGCGCCGCCTGTCGGCTCTTCGGCTCGCTGCGTTTTGCGGGCCGGTTCAGCATCGGGGATGCCTATCCGCTGCCGGGATCAGAGCCCAAGTCGGGCCAGCGCAACGGCGTCGGCATCGACCGCTTCACCGGCGGCACGGTCCGCGGCGTCCTGTTTGACTTGGTGGTCGTCGAAGGGGGCGTCTTCGAGACCCTCATCCGCGTCACCAATTTCGAGCTGTGGCAACTGGCGGCGGTCAACTTCCTCCTGCAAGACCTCCAGGACGAGATGATCACCCTCGGATCGGGGCGAAGCCGGGGACTGGGGCGAGTCCGAGGCGAGGTGACGCGTTACGTCCTCAGCTACATCCGGCCGCAAACGGCAGTCGTCGGCCTAGCCGAGCTGGCCACCGACGAAGAACGCCGGGACTACCGCCTGTTCTCCTGGTCGCCGTCAGAGCCGATTCCCCTCTCCAACGGCCAGCCCCGCGGACTGCGGCACGAATATGATCTTTCGCCGAACTGGTCCTCCGTGCTCCAACCGCTGGCGGGAAGTCTGGAAGCCTTCCTCCAATGGCATCAGCCCCTGGGAGTGCCCAGCAGGTGACAAACAGGTGACACGCCATGAGCACACTGCGAGCCGGTGATCTGACCCCGACGGACTTGCTGCAACTGCTGCAAGAGCTGGCGTTTCCTTCCGGCGAGAAAGTCTACTGCTGGTTGGAGGCCTTCGACGGCTGGGCCCTGGACCATTGGCCCGGCTTCCAGGGAAATATCCACTGGAATGGCGCCGGGCGCGATCCCCGTGATGAACCGTTGGCGGAGGTGCTTCCTCGCGTGACCGAGGGCCGCCTCTTTTCTCCGTCCGGCGAGCTGAAATGGCGCGTGCTGCCCGCGTTGGGCGAACGGTGCTGCCGGGTCGTCTTCCTCGGCAGTTGGGCGTGTCCGTCCTTAGAGTGGCTGCCGCTGCGCGAGGAACTCGCAAACCTGAGGTCGGAGAAGACGGCATACCCTCTCTGGGGCCAGATGACAAGGCACACACCGGGAGAATGGATCGACCTGCGTATCCCCCACCGCCTCCGCTACCCGGTGCAGGCCCAAACGCCGGCACAAGGCCGAGTGATCGTCCAGATGCAGGTGGAACTCTGGAAAGACCGTCGCGGTGAAGTGCACTTCCTCCGCTTCTGCGACCTGACCACCAGTTGGGAGAGCTAGCCATGCCCCAAGGCGAAAACTTTTGGAATCCATACCGCTGGGTGCCGGTGTATCAGAAAGAGGTGGCCCGCGCGACACCCGCCTATCGCCACCGCTGGCAGGGGCTGTCGGGCCGGCTCGACTGCACCTTGAAAGCGCTCACCCCGTTTTTGATCGGCAGCAGCAAAGAGCCAGGCCAGTTCATCCGCAGTGGTCTGACGAATCAGCCGTTCATCCCCGGTACGTCGCTCAAAGGCCTGATCCGCTCCCTGGCGGAACTGATCGGCAACGCTGCCATCCCTTTTCCCAATGGCCGGGCGGATCCGGGACATAGACTCGAAAAAGCCGCGGAAGGGGAGGGCGTCCATTGGCGCTTGGACATCGCCGCGAGGATGTTCGGCTATCTTCACGGTGGTCGAGTGTTCGCCGGCCTGGTCCGCTTCACGGATGGGGTGCTCCAAGGGACTGCCAAGGAAATCGGGCCGTTCAAGATTGTTGTCGGTCAACCTCGACCGGATAGCCACAAGCCCTTTTACCCCGATGACCGGCGGCGGAAGTTCTACCATCACCACGTCGATGCCAATGGATTAGTGCCAGCACCTTCCAGCATCACGCAAACACGAATTGTGCGCCCCTTGCCGCCTGGCACGCGTTTCACCTTCCAGGTCCATTTCGAGAACCTTCGGGAGGAGGAACTCGACCTGCTGCTCTACTGCCTGGTGCTGGAGGAAAATGTCACCGTCACGTTGAGCACGGCGGCGTTGGGACCGGACGCGCAAGAGCCGGTTACCCTCACTGGACCTCTGCGGCACAAGTTCGGCGGTTGCAAGCCCCAAGGCGGCGGCAGCGTCCAGATCACGATCGACAGGATGACGCTGTACGCGGACCGAGCCGACCGCTACCGGGGTCAGGCCACCCCACCCCGCATCGTGGAAGGGGAAGAGCTGAAGAGCGAGCTGCAACGGCGGACGCAGGCCATCGCTGCCCGCCAAGACGACACCATGCGGCACCTGCGCGCCATGCTGATTGACAGCCCCGACGATCCCCGCCGCCCCATCGAATATCCAAGCTACGATTGGTTCAATGATGCCACAAAAAGCAGCAAACCCCTCAAACCCACGCTGTGATGAAGCTCAGCGGGGGGAGCGCAATTGCTGACAGAATGCAGTCACCGATCAAGGCGGTGCAACGGAAAGAGGAGGGGAAGTCGCGGGAAAGCGGTCGGGGGAAAAAATCACTCCACCTCGAAGATGCATTCGATTTCGACGGCGATGTTGCCGGGGAGGGCGTTGTGTCCGACGGCGCTGCGCGTGCCCACGCCGGCGTCTTCCCCGAACACGTCCCGCATCAGCTCGGAGAAGCCGTTGATCACCTGGGGCTGATCCCGAAAGTCCGCCGTGCAGTTCACCATGCCGAAGGTCTTGATCAGGCGCTTGACCTTGTTGAGGGAACCGAGGGCTTCGCGGACGGTGGCCAAGATGGCCAAGCCGGTCTGGCGGGCGGCTTCCTTCCCCTGTTCCAACGTCAGGTCCTGACCGACGCGGCCGGTGATCATGGTTTTGTCCGGCTTGAGGGGTCCGTGCCCGGAGACAAACAGCAGGTTCCCCCAGCGCAGGGCCGTCTTGTACACCGCCACGGGCTTGGGCGCCGGCGGCAGGATCAGGTGCAGCTCTTGCAGGCGTTGTTCCGGTGTGCTGGGCATCGCATCGATCTCCCTGTGTCGGCGGAGGGCAGGAGGAAAAGCCGAGGCAGCGGGCCGTCATCGTCCCACGGGAAAACAGTTTCCTTCGTCAGGATCTCTTTCCTTACCGAGGATGCTTCCTTAGGGGCGAGCCGACCGCTGTGGGGAACAGGATACACAGCCGGCCTGCGGAGAGCAAGCGGAGAAGCGCGGGGAAGTGGGACGAAGTGGAACGAAGCGGGGCCGGAGCGGGACGAAGTGGGGCCAGGGCGGAACGCTGAGTGCTCCACCAAGCGGCGGACGGCGAGGGCGCCGGGGAAGGTGTGCCAACCCATGATGACAAAGCGGAGTCATTCGCCGAGGTAGGCGGCGCGGACGCGGGGGTCGTTGAGGAGTTCCTCGCCGGTACCGCTGAGGGTGACCCGGCCGGTTTCCAGGACGTAGCCGCGATGGGCATGTTTGAGGGCCATGCGGGCATTCTGTTCGACCAGAAGCACGGAGACGCCCTGGCGGTTCAGCTCGCGGATGACCTGGAAGATTTGGACGACGACCTGCGGGGCCAGTCCCAGGGAGGGTTCATCGAGCAACAGCAGGCGGGGCCGGGCCATCAGGGCGCGGGCGATGGCCAGCATTTGCTGTTCGCCGCCGGAGAGGAGGCCGCCGAGCTGGTGCTGGCGCTGGCGGAGAATCGGGAAAAGGGTGAAGACTTTCTCCAGGTCCTCGGCGACGCCTTGGGGATCGCGGCGGGTGAAGGCGCCGAGGTCAAGGTTCTCGCGGACGGTGAGACGGGGGAAGATTTTGCGGCCTTCCGGGGCGTGAGCTAGTCCGAGACGGACGATGTCATGGGCGGGGATTTTCTCGGCCACGAGGTCGCGCCCCTGGAAGAGGATGCGTCCTGTGCGGGCCTTGACAATGCCGGAGATCGTCATGAGCGTGGTCGTTTTACCAGCGCCGTTGGCACCGATGATGGCCACGATCTCGCCGGGATAGACGGTCAGGTGCAAGCGGTGGAGGACGTTGATGGGGCCATAGCCAGCTTCGAGGTCCTCGACCTGGAGCAAGGGGGCAGTGGCGGCGGAGGAAGCCGCCGGTGCCGACGCAGGGAGCGGCGCAGCCGAGGGTCCAGCAGTCATGACACCTCCTCCTTACCCAAATAGGCTTCGATGACCTTGGGGTCATGGGCGACTTCCCCCGGCGTCCCTTCGGCGATTTTGACGCCATGATCCAGCACGGCGATGCGGTCGGAAATGTTCATGACCAGTTGCATGTGATGCTCGATGAGCAGCACGGTGATGCCGCGCTCGCGGATGCGGCGGATCAGTTCCATGAGTTCTGCCGTTTCGTTGGGGTTCATGCCGGCGGCGGGTTCATCGAGCAGCAGCAGGCGGGGCTGGGTGGCCAGGGCACGGGCGATTTCCAGGCGGCGTTGATCGCCATAGGGGAGGTTGCGGGCCAGTTCGTTCTGTCGGCCGATCAGTCCGACGAAGGCGAGGAGTTCGGCGGCTTGCTGGAGGGCCTGGCGTTCCTCCTGGCGATGGCGCTTCAGGCCCAAAGCCGCCAGCAGGGGATGGACCGTCAGGGAGCGGCTCAGGCCGACGAGGACATTTTCCAGCACAGTCATGCCCTGGAAGAGGCGGATGTTCTGGAAGGTGCGGGCGATGCCGCGGTGGGCGATGGCATCCGGGGCGCGTTGGGCCCGCCGCCAGCTCACGAACATGCCCGCCCCGCCCAGCACTAGCCCCAAGGCGAAGATCGCCCCGACCCGCTCCTGCCGCTCCCACAGATAGCGTCCCGCGTCCGCGGCGGCTTGGCCCCAGGGGAAGGGAGCGTCGCGCTGCGTGGGCATGTTGTCCCGGATCACCACTTGCCAGAGGTTCTCGATATTGCTGCCGAGCAGGGCGAGCAGCAGGCCGGTACACACCCCGACGAGCAGAGCTAAAAGGATGGCGCGGCGAGACACGGGGGGATCGAGCGGCTGATCCGCGAAAAAGATGCGCCCTTCGCTTGGCTCGTAAATGCCGGTGATGGCGTTGAAGACGGTCGTCTTGCCCGCCCCGTTGGGACCAATGAGCGAAAAGATGTGCCCCGCGGGGACCTCCAGGTCCAGTTGGGAGACCGCCGTCAAGCCGCCGAAGCGTAAGGTCAGGCGTTCGATTTTGAGCAAAGGCATGGGCGTTAGTACTCCGTGGCAAGGTCCGCCAGTGATCGATTGGCGGCGTGGTCCGGCAAGCGCCTTCGCTGCCGCAGGCGCCTCCGCCGCCGGGCGGGAGGCAGCGGTGTCGGTGGGCTGTCAGGACTCGCGGGCGGGGGGCCGCAGCGGCACGGGGGGCGCCGGGGTGTCTCGCTGCTGGGGCGCCGCGGCTTGGGCCACCTCCGCTTCCGCCGCCGCCTGGCCCAGGGCCTCGCCGATCTCCGGGTGCAGCTCCACCTGAATCCGCTTCGCAGGGAGCAATCCTTCCGGCCGAAAGCGCATCATCAGGATCAGGACCAAGCCGAAGATGATGAGCCGCCAGCCGCTGAGCTTGAGATACGGCGAGGCGCTGCCCACCAGGGCCTGAATCTGGTTATCCAGGATGCCGGTCAGGATGCGGTCAAAACCGATGAGCAGGAAGGTGCCCAAAAGCACGCCGTTGCGGTTCCCCATGCCGCCGAGAATGACGCAGCAGATCATGAGCATGGAGAGGGTAAAGTCATAGGTTTGCGGGTTGCCGGTGGTGCGCAAGGCCATGGCATAGAGGGCGCCGGCCAATCCGCCCAGTCCCGCGCCGACGGCGATCGCCGCCAGTTTCAGCCGGGCCGGGTTCAAACCCATGCACGTGGCCGCCAGCTCATCTTCCCGCAAGGCCACCCACGCCCGCCCCAGCCGGGAATGCTCCAGGTTCCGCACCAGAAGCAGCACGCCGCCCAACAGCAGCAGGCAGAGGTAGTAGAAGTAGGGATAGTTGTACCAGTGCAGGCCCCAGTCGCTTTTGAGCCGCCAGGAGTGCAGGTTCTTGCCGCTCCAGCCCGGCACGGGTCCGGCATCGATCGGGCTGATCCCCTTCGTCCCTTCCGTGATCGGGTCGAGATTGCGGATGGCGTAAAGGACGATCAGTCCCAGGCCGAGGGTGACGAGGGCCAGATAATCCCCCCGCAGGCGCAGGATCGGGGCAGTCGTCAGCACGCCGACCAGGGCCGCCATGAGCACCGCCGCCAGCGCCGCCGTCAGAAACGACTGCTGGAAGGGGAAAAACCCCACCGTCAAGATGCCGACGGTGTACGCCCCGATGCCAAAGAAGGCAGCGATGCCCAAATGCAATAGCCCGGTCAAGCCCAGCACCACATTCAGCCCTTGGGCCAGGATCGCATAAATGAACAGGATGGTGAACTGCTCACCCCGATTGGCGCTCGACACCGGCAGCCAGGGATAGACGGCCAACAGTCCAAAGAGGATCAGCACCCAATGTCGCAGCAGTTTCATACCTTCTCCCGCGTGCGTGCGCCCAGCAGCCCGGTGGGGCGGAACAGCAAGATGACAATCAGGATGCCGAAAATGACCGCCTCGCTCCACTTGGCTCCCAAATAGGCCTTGGACAACTCCCCCACCACGCCGATGAGCAACCCGCCCAAGACCGCCCCCGGAATGTTCCCCACGCCACCCAGCACCGCTGCCGTGAAGGCATACAAGCCGTTCTGGAACCCCATCTGGTAATCGACCGCCTTGATGTAAAGGCCGTAGATCACTGAAGCCACCCCCGCTAGCGCTCCTCCCAGGGCGAAGGTCACCGCGATGACCTGGTTCACATTGATCCCCATCAACTGGGCGGCCACCGGGTTCTGCGCCGTCGCCCGCATCGCCTTGCCCAGCGTCGTGTAACGCACAAACAGCGTCAGGGCAATCATCGTCGGCACCGTCACCGCCACGACCAGCAAGTCCTCCCAGGTGAAACGCAGCCCGGTCCCTTCCAGCAGGTTCGTATCCCCGATCAGGTCCGGGAACTTCACCGGCGTCGCCCCCCGCCAGAGCAAACCGATGTTCATGAAAATGAAGCTCACCCCAATAGCCGAGACGATGACCGTCAGCTTCGGCGACTGCCGCAACGGGCGATAGACCACGCGGTCCACCGTGACGTTGAGCAGGGCGCAAAAGACCGGTGTGACCAGGAGCATCAGCGCCACCGTGGCCATGATCGCTCCCGTCGGAGCATCCGCACTGGTGACTCCCATCGGCCAGATCGCCACCCCCAGCGCCACGAAAGAACCCAGCATGAACAGGTCCCCGTGGGCAAAATTGATCAGCTCGATGATGCCGTAGACCATCGTGTAACCTAGGGCGATCAAGGCATAGAGCGAGCCGATCACCAGCCCCAGGATCAGGAACTGGAGAAAGCCCGCCGCCGGCTCGCTCGAGGCGAACAGTTCCGCCATCGTGCCTCATCCTCCGGTTGCACTGGATTCGCAGGGGGAGAGAATGCCCGCTGCCTCTTCCGCCAAACTCCGAGTCTCCGCTCCGTCGTCGCCGCCTTCTTCCGCCTGCCGCTCCGATCCTGCCTGTGCTGCGGCTTCCTGCTGTAATAAAGCTGTCGGATTTTTATCTATGCTTTCAGAAACTAAAGATAGGAACTCCCCCGCCCGCATCCCAGAGTGCAGCGGAGGAAAAGGGCCAGGTCCGCCGCCGCCGACTCGCTGCCTCCAGCATCCCCGGACGCCGGGAGCGCAGCGCCTGCGGCCCTCCCCGGCAACGCATTCCGCTTCCTGGCATGATCCAGGCTGATCTGGCCCGGCCCCTTCAAGGACGGCCCGCAGAGTCCTGTTCCTTTTCCGTTGGAAAGTCGTAAGATGAAGAGAGGAATAACCGTAGGTAGAAGCCAGCCGGGACCGAAGGACTCCGGAGAATGCCGACCCGAACCTGCGAGGGCCTCATCGTGAATCGCCGGACCTTTCTGACGTTAGCGGGAGGCGGATTTCTGTGGCTTGCCAGTGGGTGTCGCGGCCAGCGTGTCATCCGCATCGTTTCCAGTCTGCCGCGGACTGGCTCAGCCCAAGGGCAAACGGACACCATCGTCAACGGCATCCGCCTGGCGATCGAGGATTACAACGGCCAGGTCGCCGGTTTGCCCATCGACTACAAGGACCTCGACGACGCCACCGCCGCCCAGGGGCAATGGGACGCCGCCAAGGAAGCGGATAATGCCCGCGAAGCCGCCGGCGATCCCCAAGTTCTCGCCTACATCGGGCCGTACAACTCCGGCGCCTCGATGGTCTCCCAGCCTATCCTCAACGAAGCCGGACTGGTGCAAATCTCCCCCTCCGCCACCTGGCCCGGTCTGACCACGCGCGTCCCCAATAACCAAAAGGACGAACCCAACATCTACCGCCCCAGCGGCAAGCTCAACTTCTGCCGCGTCTGCCCCAACGACTTCGTCCAGGGTCCCTTGAGCGCCCTTTTTGCCCATGAAGTCCTCAAGGTCAAATCGGTCTACATCCTCGACGACAAAGAACTCTACGGCGCCGGCATCGCCACCATCTTCAAGCAAAAATGCCAGGAACTGGGCATCCGCGTCCTGGGGCATGACAGCATCGTCGCTACGCAGAAAAACTTCAAGGCCGTGATCCGGGGCATCGTCGAACTCAAACCGGACATGCTCTACTTCGGCGGCACCAGCCAAAGCGGCGCCCCGCAAATCGCCATCGACATGCTCGGCGAAGGCTTGCGCGTCCCCCTCATGGTCCCCGACGGCTGCTACGAGAAAGCCTTCATCGATGCCGCCGGTGCCGACACCTTCCGCACCATCCCCTGCTACGCCACCATGGGAGGCTACGACCCCGCCTTTGCCCTGGAACAAGGAGGCACCGTCGCCGAGTTCGTCAAGCGCTACCAGGCCCGCTACCACAAAATGCCCGAAGCCTACGCCATCTACGGCTACGAATGCGCCAAAGTCGTCCTGGAGGCGATCCAGAAAGTCGGCCAGCCCGACCGCGAAGCCGTCCGCCAAGCCGTCCTTGCCACCAAAGACTTCGACAAGGGCGCCCTCGGACGCTGGAGCTTCGATGAAAACGGCGACACCACCCTCCGCGTGCTCACCATCAGCCGCATCGAAAACGGCACCTTCAAACCCCAACGGACGATTCAAGAGTAACGCGCCTCCCCCTCCGCTCCCCTGATCTCCGGCAAAACCCATCTCTCCGGCAGAATCTAGCCCCACGGCTTGACCGCACCACTCTCCGCCCCAGCCCCACGCGGACAGGGACCGAGGTCTCATGCCGTCGTTCCTCCCCTTTTGCACCTTCCCGTGCACCTTCCTTGAGAATCCTCAATATCACTCAGATCGATTGTACCGGACCGTTTGATCGCCGAATTACCCCTCTGGAACAGATCCTCATTTGAATTCGACAAATCCTGAGTTATACTTTCATCGTTCCCGTGCCGGGGGGCGGGTGGGTGGTTCACCTGACCGGTCGGCACAACCTTCACTCTAACCCGGAGTTGCTGCAATGTTCTCGGCCAAGACCTTCTCACGCCGCCGTCGGACTTCCGCCCCCGCCAAGGCCGTGGAACGCCGTCTGACCCTCGAACGCCTCGAGGAGCGCGACGTTCCCGCCGGCATCGTCAGCGTCTACGCCGTACTCGACTCGAGCTTTACCCCGAACAGAGTCCACCTCACCATCACCGGGGATGATCTGGACAATCAAGTGGACATCGTCCGGGAAAGCGGTCAGGTGAAAGTCATCGCCCAAGGCACCACCGTGCTCCATTATGACCTCTCGTCCCCTTTTCCCAGCGGAGACGTCACAGCCACCTACACTCAGATCACCTTCAACGCCCCGGCAGGCATTCGGGACCTTTCGATCACCATGGGGGGCGGCCACGACTCCGTGCGGGTCAGCGTCGTTGGGGTCCACACCTTCGGTAACTTTGGGGTCAATTTGGGCAGCGGCAACGACTCTTTCCTCCTCATGGGGACCTCAATCAGCTTTCCGATCGATGATACGGTCTTATCCTTCTCTTTGGATTCCGGCTCTGGAGATGACTCGGTGTATGTGTACAGAACCACCCTCGATGGTGGCACCCTTTCCACCGGGGAGGGGAATGATACCGTCTACCTCAATGGTTGTGGGGTTGGTATCTCCACGCAGTTGGGGGCGGGC